>JABLTO010100371.1_pt1 | contig 86731 bp, 90 predicted proteins | sample 7160091 | NCBI WGS metagenome assembly JABLTO01 (sample SAMN14651225, study PRJNA627086) | human gut metagenome | isolation source: feces | host: Homo sapiens | reverse complement strand
TCAACATTTTCTTCTCCTTTCCGCCTTCCGGCTGTGTCGGTGTTCCCTTACTCCAAAATTCCAAGCTCCACCATCTTCTTATACAGCATCGTCCCGATGACCGTTTTCGTTTCCGCCGTGTAGTGGACGGAATCGGAAAGCAGTGTCTGGGGAACCTGTCCGTTCTTGATGCGCTCAATGTCCGCATCGGTCGGGTCAAGCCCCGCATCGTCCAGTCCGTAGCAGCTGATGATCGTCTCCCCGTCCGTGTCGTAAATGGGATGGGCAAGATAAGCGCGGAGGCTTACAAACCTCCTGCCAAACGCCTCTGCCATAGCCGCCTCGTAGTCTGCCCTCTGGGCTGCCGTCCCGGAAGATAAGCCAAGGATCACATACTCCTTGCCTTTGAAGTGGTCGATCATCAACCGGTGGGTGCGAATCAGGTCGTCGATATCTGTATACCCGCCGTTCTGGCCGATAAAGATCACCATGATCTCTGACTTCCCGTTCCTCTCCCGGTCAAAGGCTGTGCGGATGGCTGTAGGCCTCGTGATCGCCACTTCTTCCCCGGCCTCCAAGCGTGTGAACGTCCAGATACCGGTCTGGTCGGCGTAGTTTGCACCCGTCCATCTGAGGGTGCCGAGAACACCTCCGATATCCACCGGGTTTACATGGCTCCCGCCCTGAAGGAGAGGCGTCACTTTGTATCCCCATTCAGTCGTGATCCCGGTATCCTCCGCCCGGACGGCGATGGTCACAGGCTCACATTCTGCCGGGATGGTGATGTTATTGATTGTCATCACGTCCGCCCCCTGGCGGGCCGCAATACATCTGGCGTTCTCACCGCCCGTACCGCCGTTATGGACCGTTGCCCCGGAGAGGGCTGCCAACGTAGTCGTCCAGCCCCCGCCTGCAGTCAGGGAATCGCCCCAGCAGGTGATATGGATGTCCTTTCCTATACCGGCGTTTTCAAGGGCACTGCTTAACCCGTCCACGTTTTCAGACAGTTCCTCCGATACGACAGACAACCCCTCAAAGGATTTTTTCAGTTCCTCAATGGAACCTTCTGCCGCTGTAAAACGCTGGGTCAGTGCCCTGTGGTTGACCAGGGATGCCCAGTAGGTGTACTTATTTAAAAAGAACGTCAGCATCTCCTCATCGGAATAGGATCCATCGGTAAAGGCACAGTCCGACCAGTACCATACGGACTCCCACAGGGCATCTTCCCCTTCAGTATAGGCCCTGGTGTTCCAGATGCCAAACCAGCCGGTGCGGAAGGTCTCTGCCGCCTGTGCTTCCCGGATGGAGGCAAGCTGCTCCGGCGTGATCTGGTACTTCCAGACGGAGAGGGTCAACTTATCGGAGATTTTGCGTGTCGCAGGGTTCCGGTTATTCACAAAGGTAGTCTGTGTTACATTGTCCAGATATCCGGCAATCAGTAGGTTCTGAGGATGGCTTCCGGCTTTACTGCTTTCCGGATATCCCTCCCAGTCCTCCAGTGCGCAGATATAGCCGTAGAGGTACCCTTCCTCAAACCGTGAGAGCATCTCTTCGTAGGTCATCAGTGTAGTGAGGTTCTTCACATACCCCTGGTTGTTTGGCTGCCCCGCCCCTGCGGAAAGAGAGAAGCTAAAACGCAGCGCATCAATGAACACACCAGGTTCCGTCACGATCTCCCGGTCTTTCGCATCCGTCTGGAAGCCGCCGCTTAAGGTGTAAGGGCTCTTAAGGGGGACATCTGCCGTGTTCATGCCGGGAGAATACCTCTTGCCAGGGATATTTAAGATTTCCTCCGGCGCGTTTAAGAAGAAGTTGTCTGCAATCTGTGCGCTGTCCGCACTGTTGGCATGGAGCGCCAGCTCCGCCACATCTGTAAAGGCTGCATGGCCTGCCTGGTCTGCTTCATGGGCAAAGAGGGCCGTCTCCGCCACATCCGCATAGCCCGTATAGGCAAAAAGCCCATCCGAGCGGCTTCTGTCGATCACGGAAGCTGTGATAACTACCCGGTCCATCTGCGCCACAAGCTCGTGGTTTAAAAAGGAGCCGGAGAACAGGATAAACAGAGGCTTTCCTTCCGCCAAGACGTTCCTTACCTCTTCCTCCTCCAAATGGAACAGGTTCCTCTGGCCAATGGTCACCGTCTCCGTGCGCATCGGGTTGATCACAGTTCCCCAAGATTCGTACCCATTAATATAAAAAGTCGCCGGGAGGGTCTGTCCGGCACACACGGACGCATCCTCCGCATCCTCAATGCGAAGGTCCAGATACAGGCCGTCCAGATGGGCAAGGGCCATGGCAGTATCATAAGAGACTGCAAAGGAAAAATGCAGGCTCCCCCAGGGATGGGCTTCGTAGCTTAAGAAGTCCGTATAGGAGAAGCGGAACATGGCGTTCCGGTTGGCCACCTCCGCCCCCATAAAGCCATCCTCGGATGCCAGCCACCCGTTGGTATTATCCCTGGGCGGCCGGAGGATGGAAATGGCAAGCCTTGGCCGCATCAGGCCGTCCATGTTGTTTAATCGCTCCGGAAGGCTTGCAAACGCCTCGCCCCGGCTGTCATTCCTTGCGGCAATCAGCTCCCGCACCGCATCCCCGTGGGCTTTGGCCATCTCTCCCAGGGAGGAATACTCCGTCCCATCATTTCTCCCATCCTTCACCTCGGCTTCCAGCACGGTCAGCCGATCCGTTTCCGAGACGTACTTCCAGAACAGGTCCAGGGTATCCGTCAGCTCGTAGGCGTAGAAATACACCGTTGCCGCCGGGATAACAATCTCATGCTTCTGGACACGCAGGGCAAAGAAAAGCTCTGTCTTGTCCGGGTGAGTTTGGACAAATTCCTGGAAAGCCGAATCGGAAAAGTCGATGTCCACAGAAACCATATCTCCTGCTTTTACAGCGCAGGTCTTAAGGTTCACGCAGCCTACCGTGCCATCACTGCTCCCCCAGGCACGGGATGCATTGGTAACAAGAAAATCTGCCTCCGGGATTTCGTCCATAGCATGAAGCACCACCCGGTACTTTTTCTCCTTTACCGTCTCGTATTCTCCGAAGAAGCCGGCGAAAAAGCCCACATAGGATGCGCCAGCATAGGAGAGCTCTCCCTTTACCACGGATCCATAAAGTGAAATATCCGCCGTATTCCCCTTATCCTTTTCTATCGCCACACCGATGGTGGACGGGATACTCTTGGGAACCAGCCCTTTTGTGATGGAACGTACCGCCTCCCCGGCGGATGCATATGTCTCCCCTTCGCTGTCTACCCGGATATCCAGTACCTCTGTATCTGAGGTAGCGGAAGATACCAGGTTATCGAGACGCTTATTGAGGGCATCGGCTGTCTCCTCCATCTCAGTGCGGCCTTCCCTGAGTGCCTCATCCGCTGCATCCACCTTGCCGGTCAGGAACTGTTCCGTTTCATCAAGTTCTTGGGACATGGCCTGTTTTACCTGTTCCAGCTCTCCGGACATGGTTTCCTTTGTCGTGCGCAGATCCTCTGCCATACGGTTTTCTGTTTCCTGCAGGTGGAGTTCCATGTCCTTGACCTGCTGGGAGAACCGGCTGCACACCGCCCAGTACTTCCTGTCCGTGATCTCAACACCCGCAGGGACTTCACACCGGGAGATATAGCTCTCCCCGGACTCTGTATGGAGGACAATGCACAGCATCTCATAGGCTGTATCCTTATCCCATTCCCCGCAGTGCTTCGGCACGATCCGCTTTCCAATATAATCGCTCATCCTGATGCCTCCTCTTCGTTATAGGTGATGGTGATCTTTCCTTCCCCGTCCATGGAAAAGGTGAGCCCCAGGCCGTCATCCGATTCGATGCACAAATAGCCGTCATCATTAATGCTACAGACCGCCATGTTTTCCGCCACGCGGGAGACTGTGCCGGAATAGGAAGCCTGTGTGAGCCCCTGGTTTTCCAGTGCCGCCCGCTCCACCCGCAGGATAAAAGAAAAAGAGCCCACAACGGCCCCTTCGCCGTCTAACAGCGTCACATCGACCGGCACCCGGCCGCGTGTGGCGGTCATCATATCGGTAACGGTCAGATAGACCGCTCCATCCTCCACATACACGGTTTCGGGATCCGTCTCACTGCTGTACTGGAACACATTCCCATCTGGCCGTGTGCCAGTCACGTTGATGATCACACCCTCCGGCACGGTAAAGAGGATGGAGTCCTGGTACAGGGAACAGCCAATGCGCCGCGCCCCATGGTCATACTGCTTCACATGGATCACCGGCGGCACAAGGTTATCCGTCAGTGAAAGGTCAACCGCCTGCTGTATCGTGATCGGTGTCGTTTTCGGCATCTGCATCAACTCCTTCCTCCGGTGTTATTTCTGTTGTGGTATCGGTGTTCTCACCAGCATCTATGCCGGTGCCGACATCCGTATCTGTTCCATTGTCTGTCCCCGGCTCCGAGGGTTCTGTTCCGGTATCTGTCCCCGGCTCACTCGGATCAGTCGGCTCACTTGGCTCCGTCACGGGCGGCTCATACCCTACAATCTCCCAGTCTGTGCCATTCCACAGCTTCAGCCTTTTAGGGCTTATGGTCTTATCAATCCAGAGGGTGTCGGATTTCGGTGCTTCCGGTGCCTTTTCAGATACCGTGATCTGCTCCTTGCCGTACCGCTCATCGAGGTTTTGCAGTGTCTCTTCTGATAACCTCACACCCTCAAATCCCAGACTTTCCTCCCATGTCATGCCGCCGTCTGAGCTTACTGCAATGCCGTAGCGTCCGTCTGCATACAGCCCGATTTTTACCATGCGTTTGGTATCCTGCGGGTCTGTCAGGAGGATAGCATCTCCTGTCCAGTGAAAGTAGGCGTTCCCTGAGATCCGCACAAGCTGTGTATCAACCGTGCCGCCCCGGATCTGCCCTGCCAGGATGGAAAGGGTATCAAACACGGTGGATATTGCTTTGTAATCCGTATCCCAGCCGTACTGCCAGGTCTCGCCGCCATTGGTAGAGAAAAACAGCCCGTCCGGCCCGCTCCGCCATGCGCGGGTGGAAGCTTCCAGCGACACCGCGTTATAGGCATAGCGCACCACGTTGCCGTTATTGTCCGTGCCGCTGGAATAATGGAGCCCCATCAGGGCCGCCGCCAGCACGTTGTAGTACCCCTGGTTTTCCGCCAGGGCGGACACATCCGAGATGGAACTTTCCACCCGGATGGCGGTCTGGTAGGCATTGCTCGCCTCGTTCTTAATGCTGCCCAGGGAGGCGGCAAGGGAGCTGCTCCGGCTGCTGACCACAGAATTGGAAAGCGTCACACTCTTGTACTTTTCCAGCAGTGTATCGTACTCCGTTTCTGTCACTTTAGAGGAAACCTCAATGCCCAGCTTGGAGATATACACCCACACCGTGTCGCACATCTGCACACGCTCGGCTTCCGCGATGTCCTCATACCCAGGCGTTTCCCATAACTGCAGGAAGTCGATGGTGATGTCCACGTTGGGGTCGGTAAGAGTCGTGGTCTTCAGGTAACTTGCCGCATGATTGCGGAGGGCGTCCACACTGGGCTGCGAATCAAACTGCTCCGTACAGTCGTAGGGAACGATCCGTTCATAGGGGACGGATTTTCCGGATACCGTGATGACCTTCTCCGGCAGCTCCAGCACCGCGCCTGTCTCCTGGTTCTTCCAGTAGGGATGGACGCCGGTGATGACATTCTCGATATTCCGCTCCATTTTGAAGTCGATGAGGTTCTTGCCGTAGACGATGCGCACCCCGTTATCCCGCCCCCTGGCCTGATGGAGCCGCACCGTGTAGCGGTCCCACTCATATTCCCCGCCATAGGTATCCAGTACCGACCCATCCACACCGCCCAGGGCGCTGCGCAGGGATACCGGGACGGTAAGGTTAAAAGCCGCCCCTGATGCCAGGTCCGTCCAGAACGTAAAGGGGCAGTCGGTGGTGGCCTTGGATTTTAGGGCTGCGAGGGCCGCCTGACAGCCGGATGCTGACAGGGGAGAGACCGTGATAAAATTTAACTGGTAAGAGATATGCCTTGCGCAGATTTCCAGTTTCCCGGACAGCGGGGTCGTGATCTTATAGATCCGGAAGGGCTGGCTCTGTACCTGGTCGGCCGGCTTTGCCAGGATGATGTTCCCCTCCTGCAGGTAATCCGCATGGATGCCCTCCGCCGGGTATTCCATCTTCAGCTCATAGCTCCCGTTCCGCTTCTCTGTGACCACGCAGGACTGGCAGTCGGAGAGCTTCCCGATACCATTGTCGGCATACTCCGTTTCAGAAGAATCATAAAGGCATGGGATCATAGCGTCCACCACCTTGGCGTGACTTCCACATAGGAAATGCCTCCCGTCCAGGTAATCCGGGTGCTGTCGGGGGCAAGCTCCGGGAAATCTTCGGAGAGGATGGTCTGGTTGCAGAAGCCACCTGCATTGTAGGCATTGTGGGTTTCACAGTTTAAGTCCACGTACTGGTCGATGCTGTGGATGGTGATGGCGTTATCCCCCACATACAGCACCCCTGCGCCGGTCCCGTACACCCGGATGATGGGCTGTGAGGCAAAGGAAAAGGGATTTCTTATCGTTCCCGGAGCGTCCATGCGCACCGGCTTTTGCCCCGCCACGCTCCATCTCTGGGGCTTGCAGTGGAAGGTGAGCTTCATCTTCGCCGCCTTGTGCCTCGTCACTTCAAACTCCACCGCATCCTTACACACCGCCATCCGGAAGAAGTCCGGGTTGTAGGTGTCGGAGAGCTTCTGGTAGCCCACCGGAGATAACAGCCAGCTCTTGACCGCCGTGGTCTTGGCCGGTATCCCATCAAAGAAAAAGACATCATACTCGATGTCAAGGTTGTGGAAGCGCCGCTGCCCGGTTCTGGCGTTCTCCGTTAAGATGTCGCCGTTTTTCCCCGGCACAGCCGTTGCCTCCACATCCGCCGCCGGCGAATCATAGACACCGGGGCCGGAAAGGTAGAGCAGGAACTCCTTACTGTTCCTGCCCGCAAATAAGAGGTAGTTTCTCGTAAACCGCCCCCTTGTATCAAATGGTGAAACCGGCATTTCATTCCCTCCTTCTGTCTTAGTTGAGTCTTATTTGAACACAGCATCATCCTCCGAGATCATGCCGTTGATCTTATCCGCCACCACCCTTGCCAGCTCATCATCGTTTCTGGCGTTATAGCCGTTGACCGTGATGTGTACACCGCCCAGATTGGTGGTCTTCTGGTTATTATTGGTGGTATTGTTGGTGGTCGTGCCTCCCGCCGCCATACCAGCAAAGGCCGGTTGTGGAAGGGAAAACTCCGGTAGGTCGATCTTGGGGAGTTTCAGGTTCCGTAGCTTCTCAAATCCAAACAGATCGCCGTCTCCCGTATCCTGCATTTCCTCCCGTAAAGCGCCAGCAAGGGCTTTTACCTTATCCAGGACCGTCCCGGTATTTCCCGTGATGCCCTTTGCCAGAAGCTCCATAAAGTCCGGCATATAGGTGTCTGCGTCCGCAAGGGGTCCCTCATCCGGCACAGAGAAGTGCAGGAGGCTGCTCACACTGGAAGCTACGCTCCTGGCGGCAGAAATAACCGCCCCTGCCGCCGCACGCACACCTGCCGCCATCTGGGAGCAGATATCATTGCCCCACCGGTAGGCGGAGGAAGCAAGGCTGGACAGGGAACTGAAACTGCCCTTAATGCCGGATACCCCGGAGGATACCGTGGATCGGAGGTTGCTCATGGCAGAGGATACCGTGCTTCTCACACGGGACATCGTGCTGGAAATACTGCTCTTTACCCCATTCCAGGCAGTGGTGGTTACTGACTTGATGCCATTCCATCCAGTGGTCACGCTGGATTTCAGGCTGCTTACTGCAGATTTCGTGGTACTCTTAATGGAATTCCAGGCGCTTGTAAGGCTGCTCTTCACACTGTTCCAAGCGCTTGTGGTGGAAGATTTAATGTTGTTCCATCCAGTGGTCACGCTGGATTTTAAGCTGCTCACCGCGGATTTCGTGGTACTCTGGATAGACTTCCATACAGAACTCAGGGTGCTCTTTATCCCATTCCATGCACTGGTGGTGGAGGACCTGATGCTGTTCCATCCTGAAGTTACACTAGATTTTAAGCTGCTCACCGCCGAGGTGACGGCACTCTTTGCCGCATTTAAGCTGGTGGAGATGCTCGTTTTCACTGCATCACATACCGTCCCGGTAGTAGACTGGACAGCAGCAAATCCAGACGTGATCTGGCTCTTAATGGAACTTACCGCACTCTGGACAGTGGAAGCACCGCTCTGCAAGGCTGCTCCGATATTTGCCCAGCTCGTCTTTACTGCCGCCTCCACACCGGCCATGGATTCCGTAATGGCAGTGGAAAGCGTCGTGGACAGACTGTTTGCCGCCGTCTCCACAAGGCCCACATTGGAGGTGATACCATCTGCCAGCCCCTGCATGAAGTCCGGCATCCAGCTTTCAAAATCGGTAAGGGGGCCTTCATCCGGCACGGAAAAGTGCAGGAAGGATCGGATCTTATCCGCCACGCTGGTGACCGCCGAGGCGACATTCCCGATACAGGACTTAATGCCGTTTACAATGCCGTTGATGATATCCGAACCCCAGCTAAAGGCCTGCCCTGCCAGCCCTTTGATAAAGGACACCGCCGAGTTAAAGCCGTTTGTGATGGTGGTCTTAATATTCGTGATGGTCGTGGAGATGCCGCTCTTTACGCTGTTCCAGATGCTTGTAACGGTCGTTTTGATACTGTTCATGACTGTGGATACGGCACTCTTCGCAGCGTTAAACCCGGTCGTAATCACGGACTTGATGCCGTTTACCACCGTTGATACCGTTGATTTAATGGCGTTCCACACTGTGGAAACCACCGATTTTACCGCATTCATCACGGTCGTCACTACAGTTTTGATGGCGTTAAAGCCGGTTGTGATGACCGACTTGATACCATTCACTACAGTGGTAATAGCCGTTTTGATGGCGTTCCACATTGTGGTCACTACGGTTTTGATCGCATTGAGCACCGTTGTCACCACAGTTTTGATGGCATTCCAGGCTGTCGTCACCGCCGTATTTATAGCAGTAAGCACCGTAGTAATGACCGTTTTAATGGAATTCCAGATTGTAGTAAATACCGTCTTTAAACCGTTAAGCAGAGGCGTCAGGAAAGCCACGATGCCGTTCCAGATATTTGTGATAGTCGTCTGGATCGTGGTCAGAGCATTGCTGATCAAAATCTTGATCGCTTCCCAGATCACCCAGAACAGGTAACGGAATGCCTCAAGCAGCGGCGAAATGGTGTTATAAATGGAATTCCAGATGCTCGTGATGGTCGTCCAGATGGTATTCATCACCGTGCTGATGGCAGTCGAAATCGCCGTCCACACCGTGGTAACGGCAGTTTTTATGGTATTTAAAACGGTGGAAACTGCCGTGGAAATGGCTGTCCACACCGTGGAAATTGTAGTCCGGATGGCTGTCATCGCCGTAGACACAGCAGTAGTAATGGCCGTCCAGATGGTGCTAAAGGTGGTCTGTATCCCGGTAAGCACGGTGGTAAAAAAGGTGCTGACTGCCGTCCACACCGTAGTCGCTACCGACAGGATACCGGAAAGCACGCTGGAGAAGAAGGAACTGATCCCGTTCCACACGCCCTCAAAGAAGGTCTTGACGGAAGTCCACACCGTATTCCAGTCGGTCCCGAACAGGCCAAGGAAGGTATCCGCTGCCCCCTTCAGTGTATTCAGGACGTTACTGAAGGTAGATTTTATAAACTCCCAGATGCCAACGAATATCTGCTTCACGCCTTCCCAGGCGCCCTGCCAGTCCCCGGTAAAAATACCAATGAACACAGAGAGGAGGCCGGAGATGGTATTTAGGACCACACTGAGCGTATCCGAAATCAGCTGGAACGCGCCGGTAAACACAGGAGCCAGCACACTGCAGAACCCATTCCAGATGGCTTTCAGTACCTCGGTGATGTTCTGGAAGTCAAAGCCCAGGGTATTGATCTTTTCCACAATCTCCTGGCAGAAGCCCTGGACCGTGGTCACGATTCCGTTCCAGATTTCTGTAATGGCAGTCCGGAACCCCTCATTGGTGTTCCACAGGGTCATAAATGCGGCAGTAAGCGTCCCGATGACAGCCACCACCGCCATGACAGGCGCCGAAATGCCCCCAAGGGCCGCCCCCAGTTTCCCGAAGATGCCGCTTGCTCCGGAAATGTTGGTCACCAGGAGCCTTGCGCCCTGGGCCAGCTTCACAAACCCCTGCATGGCTGAGCCGGCCACGGAGATGATCTTTCCAAGGATCAAAAGGAACGGCCCCAGAGCCGCCACCACAAGGCCGATCTTGACGATCAGTTCTTTAGTGGCCGGATCCAGGGCATTTAATTTATCCATAAATTCCTGCAGCTTTGCCACGATCTCCCGGATGACCGGGACCATGATCTCACCTACAGAAATGGCGAGGGTCTCAATGGAACCGCCCAGTTCCTCGATATCGCCGCCCAGGTTGTCCATCATGGTTTCCGCCATGCTGGCAGCCGCGCCGTCACAGTTCCGGTAAGAATCCGTCAGCGCGTCGATCTGCTCCGGCCCTGCTTCCATTAAGACCATCATGCCGGAGAGGGCTTCCTGTCCGAACAGGGTCACCAGGGCGTTCTGCTTCTGTTCATCCGTCAGGCCCTCCATGTTCGTCTGGAGCATGGAGACCATCTCGGAGAGCGACTTCATCTGCCCGTCCGCGTTATAAAAAGAAAGACCCAGCTCGTCCATCTTGGCGATCATCGGGTCTGTGGGTTTTGCTAAACGGGAAAGGGCGCCGCGCAGGGTCGTGCCGGCCTGGCTGCCTTTGATGCCTGCGTTGGCCATGATACCGATGGAAGCAGCAACTTCTTCAAACTCAAGACCCACCGTATTGGCCAGGGGAGCGATATACTTCATCGCCTCACCGGTATCCGCCACTGCCGCATTGGTTGCTGCCGCGTTCTGGGCCAGGACATCCGCCACATGGCCGGCTTCGCTGGCGTCCATGCCAAAACCGCGCAGGGTAGACGCCGCGATGTCCGCACTGCTTGCCAGATCCTCCCCGCTGGAAGCGGCAAGGTCCAGCATACCAGGCATGGCTTCAATGATCTCACCCACCTCAAAGCCCGCGCTTGCCAGGTTCTCCATACCGGCCGCGGCCTCGGACGCGGAGAACGCGGTGGAAGCGCCCAGATCCTTTGCGGTCTGGCGGAGCCTTGCAAGCTCCTCATCCGTAGCGCCGGAAATGGCGGCCACGCGGCTCATGCCGGAGTCGAAATCCGAGGTCATCTTGACCGCTGCCGTCCCAAGGGCAGTTACGCCGACGGACACAGGCATGAGGGCCGTTCCAACGCCGGAGACTTTATCCCCTACATCTTTTAACTTCCCGCCGACCTCATCGATCTTAAGGAGGGTCGTATTGGTCTTTGCCGCCTGTTCTTCCAGGGATTTTAACTTCTGCTCGGTCTCCTGGATCTCACGCTGGAGGCCGTCATACTGCTCCTGGGTGATATCCCCTTTCTGGAGCTGCTCATTAGCCTGGGATGCCGCCGTTTTTAAGGTGTCCAGCTTATCTTTGGTTTCCTTGATGGCATCCCCAAGGAGACGCTGCTTCTGCGCAAGGAGCTCGGTGTTGGTAGGATCCAGTTTTAAGAGCTTCTCCACATCCTTCAGCTGGGACTGGGTGTTCTTGATCTCCTTATTGACGCCGGATAAGGCAGACGAGAGCTTTGTAGTATCGCCGCCAATTTCAACCGTGATCCCCTGGATCCTTGAAGCCATAGGTGGACACCTCCGTTTCCGAGCTCAAAAGCCCTCATGTATCAGGAGGGGACACAGTTCTACTTTCAGTCCAAACGAATAGACGATCGACTGAAGCACATATTAAACTTGAAATTTCTCTTTGAAAACCACTCTTGAAATTTCAATTTAACTCGTTATTGTGAAATTTCCTTTTGATTTTATTTCACTTAATCTTGATTTGCTGAATTTTCTATGCTATAATGGACGTAGAATTTTCAAGTTCCATGTTCCATGGGAGAAAGGAGATCTTATGCAAAACCGTGCAGGATCATTCATCACAAACCTATCCGGAGAGATGGCATATCAATCATTCCGTCCGGCGCCCCTGCCCCCTGTTCCGGATATTGAATTAAACGAAAACCTGGTTGCAAAGCTGGTCGATGCGAATCGAAAAATCGCTGTTCTGGAAGGGTTAGCCTGCAGAATCCCAAACATGGATCTTTTTATTTCCATGTATGTCCGGAAAGAAGCTTTGTTGTCTTCACAAATCGAAGGGACGCAGTGTACTCTGGATGATATCCTTGACCCGCTCAGGGATGAAAACGCCAATCAGAATGTATCCGATGTCGTAAATTATATCCGTGCTACAGAATTCGCTATCAAACGTTTAAACAGCCTTCCTCTGTGCAATCGCCTGATCAAAGAAACGCATGCTGTACTTATGGAAGGTGTGCGCGGTCAGGAAAAAAGTCCGGGAGAATTTCGCTATTCCCAAAACTGGATCGGTGGTCAGGGGAGTACCATAAAAAATGCGCGCTATATCCCACCAAATCCGGAAGATATGCAGGCAGCCATGTCTGACCTTGAAAAATATATGAACAGCGAAAGCAATACGGATCCTCTCATTCAGGCTTCACTTATCCACTATCAGTTTGAGACGATCCATCCTTTTCTTGACGGAAACGGACGTGTCGGAAGACTGCTGATCACATTATTCCTGATGGAAAAAGGTGTCTTGTCCACACCCGCCCTATACATTTCGTATTACCTGAAAATGAATCGAATCGAGTATTATGACCGGATGACAGAAGTCAGGCGTACGGGTGACTATGAGCAATGGGTAACGTTTTTTCTGCAGGCGTTTGCTGAGTCAGCTGATGATGCGACCCAGACCGTAGATAAACTCACGGCACTTCACGATAAAAGCATCTCTCTGCTTGATGATGTTTCCAGTCGTCAAAGGCCGAATGTCCTTAAAGTTTTTACCTACCTTGAAGCAAATCCAATCATAGACATTCAGAAAACAGCAGCCGCATTGTCACTCTCATACAACACTGTAGCTAAAGTGGTGGCCCTTCTCCTGGAAAAGGGTATTCTTAAGCAGACAGATAAAGCGGGAAAAGCGAAAATCTACTCATACGATGAATATCTGAATATTCTGCGAAAAGATACCTGACTCTGAAATCATCTAAAATGTTTCCCCGCCAAGCCGCAAAGCTTGACGGGGATTTTTTCGTCAAAAGCACATCCAGGCATACCAAGACTCAACGAACGTGCTTATTTCGTTATCCATATAAGCACGTTCGTCTGTTTTGAGTAGATCAGAATTTGTCCATATCCGATTGGCTGGCCAGCTGCTTATAGGGGTAGCTGTCATTCTGGCTCTCGATCATCATCTCCTCCACCATTCCAATCGTGAGCAGGTCAAGGTCCTGGATACTAAGCCCCAGCTGGACACAGCGGAGCATGAACAGGGCCGTTGTCATTTCCCGCTCACTTTTGCGAGGTTTTTTCTTGCATCCACCGTGGTCTGCACGTTCAGCCCCCACAGGTCAATGAGCTGGGGAAGGATCTGATAGATGGAGAACGTATTGAACTCCTCCAGCCACTCATCCGGCTCCGAGGGAACCTTGTCCGGTGCGGCGTGCTTCGCCATAATAAACGCGATGTTTTCAAACATTTCCAGGCTGAAGAGGTCCATGCTGGACTCTTCCTCATCGTTCTCGTCCACGCTCTTTTCCAAAGACCGAAGATCCTTGTAGATATCCCGGCCAAACTTAATGCGGTACATACGGGGAACTGCCGCAGATGCACGGAACTCCACTTCTTTGCCATCAATCTCAATTTTCTTAGTCACTGCCATATTATTTTCCTCCATTTCATGTAAGCGGGCAGGGGCTGGCCCTGCCCAGATTCCGGTATCAGTTAACCCTGCGGGATCTCTTCCTCTTCCTCAGTGTCCGGCCCCACCGCGCTCTGCTGGGGCTCATACACCGCGTCGTACCAGGAGTTATAGACCTCCTCGCTGGTATTGGCGCTGGTCTTTGCCTTCACATAGCCGTTGGCAAGGGCTGTGGCCGACAGGGTCAGCGTTTCCGTCTGTACTTCCTTCTCATCCTCCGCGGTCTGCCCTTCCATGGCCGGACGGCTTGCGCTGCAGCAGTAGAGCACATGGCGGATCGCCTTGGCGTCCCCGGAAAACTCAAAGAGCAGGGCGAAACGCTCGTAGGACACGGTGGCATTCTCCGCCATCACGCCGTTGGCGTCCTCCTCTTCATGGAGGATATCCTTTAGGAAACTCTCCGGGATCAGCGCCAGTTCCAGGTCGCCGCTGTAGCCGGAGTTGTTGTTGATGACATAGTACACGATGTCATCGGCATAGAAATTCTCGTTCTCACCCTCCGGGTCCATGCTCAGGGAAACGGCTCCCGGCATCCGGATGGGCTTTTCATAGGTCACATTGCCATCTTCGTCAAAGGCCGCCTTGGCGTAGTGGCAGTTCTTCAGGCCGAACTTGACCTTATTGGAATTGCTCATGGCGTTCTCCTTTCACAAAATAATAGCCGCCTTTTCAGACGGTCAGTTCATAAAACACCTCATACATCTTTTCTTCCTCGATCCAGACTTCGGACTTGTGGTAGAAAAGCTCATAAGCGGAAAGCACCACCTCCACCTTCTGTTCCAGCTCCGGGTCCTTCAGGTCGGTGTACACCTCGATATCCAGATGGCTGAAGCTGTGGTAGACGATATTGTCCGCCCCGAACTCCTCCGCCTGGGGATAGAGGAAACATAAGAAGGGCGGGTCCGGGCTTTCTCCTTCCGCGAAGTGGTCATAAGCGTAAGCACAGCCGGTGGCTGCCCGGACCGCCTCTATCAAAGCCAATACATCATCATGGGTCATGCGCGCCACCTATCCTTTCAATGCTTTTTCGATCAGGCTCTCCAGCTGCTTGACGCCGGCCGCCTCCGCCGGGGCGATGTGGGGCTTTCCCGTCACACGCCCACCACCCCGCTTGGCGTGGCCTTTTTCCAGAAGGTGTGCCAGCATATATCGGGTCGGAGAGTACACGGTCTGGACAAGTTTCTGGCTGTTCTCCTCCGTGGTCTTTACCTTCCAGCTCTTCGCGTACTGGCCGGTGCGGACCGGCGCCCCTGATTCAATCTCCCCGCGCACCGTCTTTGCGGTCTTTCGCACAGCGGATTTTACCTGGGAGGCGGAAAGCTTGGCGTATTCCTTCAGGCCCTCGTTGATCACATCGGCGAGTTCGTCAATGCTGCAATTCCTGCTCATGGCCGCGCCTCCCTCCTGCAGATAAAGCGGATCTCTTTCCTCTGGTAGTTCATCGGGTCTATGGAGAGGATGTTGTAGAGATCCCCGTGGAAGTTTACCCGGTATCCGGTGGAAGTGACTGCGGCGGTCTCCCGGCAGTAACGAACAGAGAACGTCACGCTGCGGTTTTCCTCCGTCACTTCATCCCCTGACTCCTGGGCTTCATAGGTGGAAGCATAGGTGTAGCATGAAAAATATTCCTCCCAGGTATTGACATGGTTCCCGATCTTGTCCACCACAGTGGTATTCTTCTCAATGGTGATCCGCTCGTTCATCCTTGCGATCTCCATCACACCACCCCTTCCCGGATAGAGAACAGGAGGCTCCGGAGGGTCAGCGTCAGGGCGTGGTGGTCTGCCTCCTCCCGGTGCTCGTAAAGATATCCCAGGGCATACAGGATGGCCACGCGCATGACGCTGCGGACACGCTCCAGCTCTTCTTCTGTATACAGCTCCGTATCGGTCGGCAGGATGTTCCCCTCCTCATCACAGGCAAGGGCGTCGATGGCTTTCCACTGCTCCTGGGTCAGCCTTGCCACCTCCACACAGAGCTGCTCGGCAGAAGATAAGAGGACGCCGACCAGGACGTCCTCATCACTGGAATCTACTCGGAGGTAGGTCTTCGCTTCAAACATCGGGATCAGCGCCATGGCCGGCACCTCCTTCCCATCAGGCCCCTGCCTTCATCTGCAGGCACTTCACCGCTTCCGGCAGGATGAGCTTGCCGTCCACACGCTGGGTGGTCAGGAAGCCGACCTGGTCGGTGCGGGCATACAGCTCGTTCAGGCGGCGGAAGGTACGGTTGGTGCGGTCCGCGATCCAGTAGTAGCTGTAATCGCCAAATACCATGGTCTTGTTCCCCGCCGCCGGGGCCGGCATGAAAGCGGATGTCTTCAGCGGGCGGTTCAACAGGGTGTCCGGCTTGCCGATGTCCAGGCCCGGCTTCCAGATATAGTTGCCGTTGTTGTCCTTGATGGTCATCAGCTGCAGCACCAGCGCCTCGTTGCACAAAAACTGTGCCTTGCGGCGGTAGGGGGACTTCAGGCTGTAATAGAGCTGGAAGATCTCATCAAAGGTAACCGCATCCTCTGCTGCGGCCGTCACACCCACCTGGGCGCCGGCGTCATCCAGAAGGCCTGTAGGCTTGCCCACACCGTCCCCGGTGATAAACGCCTTCTCCTCCGCATTGCCCATGCGCACACCAAAACGCTGGGCGATATAGGTGGCAAGGTCAAAAGCGGAATCGTTCAAAAGTTCATTGGAGATCTTGATCATCGTACCGAGCTTATAGGCGGACAGCATGGTCTGGGCAAAGCTGGTGTCGCTCTCCGGGATCTCCTCGCCCTCATCGATCCAGGTGGCTTCGCCATCATCCTGGGCGATGGGAATCTTGCGGGTGCCGGAGCTGGTACGGATCACCGTGGCAAGCCCACGGAAGATGTTGTTCTCCTCAAGGGCCTGCACCAGGCGGCGCTCAAACTCATCCGGCACGGTGAAGCCGCCTTCCGAGTCCTGGCCGATGGACAGGGCGTTGTGGATCTCCCCGTAGTTTCCACGGGCGCGGATCATGTTCCAGAAGGCATCCCGGTACTCATCCGTAGCGGTAGGCCGGAGATCCTTATCCTTCGGGACTCCTCCCCTGGGCGTTCCATGGACCGGGGTGGAAGTAGGGGCGGCAAGCTGGGCGTCCAGCTGGGCCTGCTGCTCTAGACGCTCGATCTCCGCGCCCAAGTCCTTGACCTCCTGGGCCATCTTGTTGTACTGTTCCACGGCTTCCGGGGCCACCAGCCCGTTCTCGCCGCGGTTCTTCTCCAGGAACGCTTTGGTCTGCTCCCAGAGGGCGTTGCGCTTGCTGCGCAGTTCCAGAATCTTGCTCATAATTGTTTACCTCCGTAGGATTCATGAATTTAGGGTATAAAAAGAGCCGGGGCGCATCATCTCATGCACTCCAGCTGCTTTAACAGGATATTGTAAGGGACACTGCCATCCTCCGTTTTGCCGTCCAGGTCAAGGACCGGTCTTTCCGGCGGTTTCGGATCGGCAGGCGGCTTGTCCTCCACTGGCGGTTTGGGTGTGTCTGAAGGCGGCTTCTCTTCCCGGACACCCAGCCGGTTTAAGATCGTAAGCCCCATCTGCCGGGAGGAATACATCTGCGCGGTCAGGCGGATGCCCTCCTCCTTTTCTTCCTCCGGGTCGGTGTCATCCTCGTCCTCATCAGGGTCTTCCTCGTCCGGACCCTCCGGTTCCACCGCCTCAAAGAGGATCTCATCCGCAAAGCCCAGCTCCACGGCCTTTTTCGCGTTCATCCAGGTCTCATTTTCCATGAGTTTTGCGATGCGGCTGTGGGTAAGCCCGGTCTTAAAGGCGTAGGCATTGATGATGCTCTCCTTGACCTCGTTGAGGGTGCTGATGGCTTTCTCCATATCCCTGGCGTTTCCCATGGCAATGGTGCTGGGGTCATGGATCATAAGCATGGCCACCGGGGACACGAGGACTTTGTTTCCGGCCATGGCGATCACAGAGGCAGCTGACGCGGCAATGGCGTCGATCTTGACGGTAACTGCTCCTTTATAGTCCCGGAGCATCGTATAAATTTCTGCAGCCGCAAACACGTTGCCTCCAGGACTGTTGATCCAGACTGTGATGTCACCGGAGTCCGCCTCCAGCTCCTCCCGGAATGCCTTCGGCGTCACCTCATCGCCCCAGAAGGACTCCTCATCAATGGGCCCTTCCAGGCGGAGGACCCGGCCGCCGGCTTCATTTCTGATCCAGTTCCAGAATCTCTTCATCGGATCGTTCTCCTTTCTCTTTTCTTCGGCATACTCTCACTCTGCCGGTTTTCACTGTCTGGCTGGCCTTCCTGCGGCCCTTCCGGGTCTGCGGGTTCTTCCTCCTCATCCGGTTCCTCTGCTGGCTCGTTCTGTGGAGTGCCGGCCTGTCCCGCGTCTGCGAACTTTCCGGCATCCTTAAGCTTTACATAGCCGCCGTTCAGGTAATAATCGTCCCCGCCTTCCTCCGCCGGGATCAGATCCATGTTTTCCAGGCGGTGGATGTCATTGGGCGAGAGGAAACCGTTGCTGATGCCGGTGGCGTAGCCGTTCATGCGGCTCTGGTAGTCGCCCCGCAGAAGCCCGTCCACGTTGAATTTGGTGAAATACTCGTCCTGCTCCTCCTCCAACAGAAGGTCTTTGCTCACGGCCTGCTCAAAGCGCACCAGCCAGGGCGTCAGGGTGTGTACCACAAAGTCGATGGACTGGTGCTCGATATTGGAGTAGGTGGCATGCTGCAGATCCTGCACCATATGGGGAGGCACACGGAAGATCCGGCAGATTTCCTCCACGCCAAATTGGCGGGTAGATAAAAACTGGCTGTCCTCCGGCGGAAGGGAGATGGGCTTATAGGTCATCCCTTCCTCCAGGACGGCCACCTTATGGGCATTATTCGCCCCGCCGTAGACAGCGGACCAGTTCTCCCGGATCTTGCCAGGATCCTTTAAAACCCCCGGATGCTCCAGCACACCGCTGGGCTGCGCCCCATTCTTAAAGAAAGAGGCGCCGTATTTCTCTACCGCCAGTGTTGTACCCAGGCTGTTCTTCATCATGGCAATGGGAGAAAAGCCGACCAGCCCGTTAAAGCCCAGGCCGGGGATATGGAAGATCTCATCGGAGCGGAAGTAGATATCCTGCCCGTTTTCTCCCGGCACTTCATCGGTGTAGGCATGGTAGATATAATAGAGGTTCCCCGCCTCATCCCGGTCTACCTCCACATTTTCCGGGAGCAGCGGATACAGCCCCAATACGGTGTTCTTCCCATCCCGGATGATCTGCGCATAGGCGTTGCCCCACAGGAGCAGGTGGGTCATCATAGTCTCCCGGAAGGTAAAGCTGGTCATTTCCGGGTTTGGTTTCCGGTAGAGGATTTTATAAAGCGGATGATCCAGCGCCTTTTCCTTCGCGTCCCCGTTTCCCGTATACCGGTACAGGTGCAGCGGCAGGCCTGCCACGGTCTCCGCCAGAAGCCTTACACAGGCATACACCGTGGAGATCTGCATGGCGGACTTCTCATCCACCCGCTCCCCGGAGCTTGCCGTGCCAAAGAAAAAGGTCTGCCCGGAGTCTCGGACGTTATCCGTGATCTCCGGCAGACCTGCCCTTTCTGTTTTCACGCCTGTGGGCGCGTCCCTGGGCTTTCCAAAGCCCAGCCAACTGAAAAATCCCATATCACTTACCTCATTCTGATAAAGCAGAAACACCCCAGTCTGCAAAACCGGAGTGCTCCTGCTTTTTTGTTGTTTATTATCGTTATTCTGTAGTTGGCTCATCTGGCAGGGTATTGATAACCTCGGCCCAGAAATCATGCAAATATTCTGCTGCCTGCTGGATCACGGTGGCAAAGGGCTCCTTTGCTTCTTCCGCACAGTTCCTCAACCACAACACAGTTTCATCTGCAAGCTCCGGTGTGACCTCAAGGAAAGCATGTTCCTTCCCGCTTTTTCGCAGTTCCGCTTCCACTGCCAGCCGGACATCAACTGCCTCATCTCTGCTGATCTTTCCTTCAGCGCATAAGCTTAAGACAGCGCATTGCAGAAGTTCCGTATCTCCGGTCTCTCCCTGCCTGTGTGTATTCCATAGGGCTTCCATAATGGTCATTAACTTCTTATTTTCCATAATGACTGACTCCTTTCTTTTGGGTATCGTATCTATCACTCTAAACCCGGAGAAAGTCAAGTCATATTCCCAGAAAATGGGGTACTTTTTATTATTTTTTCTAAAAGACCAGAAGCCCACGGTCAGGATCATCGTAGACGCTCCCCTGCTGCCCTTCATTCCGGATACAGCGGTCAAGGGCCATGATTGCAGCCACGATGCCATCGATCTTTTCCGGACTTTTTGCCTTCGTCGGTTTGATATTACCTGCCGGATCGGTGTCCACCACCACATTCCCCGCCATCCAGCGCATAACCGGGTGGCCGCCATGGATGATGCGGCCCTCCATCAGGAGTTTATAAAATTCCTTTGTTGGCGGAGACATATCCTTAAATCCCTGACCAAAAGGTACCACGGTAAACCCCATGCCTTCCAGATTCTGCGTCATCTGCACTGCGCCCCAACGGTCAAAGGCGATTTCCAGGATGTGATACTTCTCACCCAGCCCCTCTATAAATTTCTCAATGAAACCGTAATGGACCACGTTTCCTTCTGTCGCCATCAGATAGCCCTGCTGGTACCAGACGTCATAAGGGACAGACGCCCGGCGCACACGCAGCGGGATGGTCTCCTCCGGAATCCAGAAGAAGGGGAGAAGGATGTATTTCTCATCCTCCGTCCTTGGCGGGAACATCAGCACAAACGCTGTGATGTCCCCGGTGCTGGAAAGATCCAGACCACCGTAGCACTCCCGACCCTTAAGCGACTCCATGTCAATGGGGAGATTCCCAAGATCATAGATGTGTTCCGGGATAAAACGGGTCAGGCTCGACACCCACATATTAAGACGGAGCTGCTTGAACACATTTTCCTCCGCCGGGTTATCCAGAGCATCCCGGTACATATCCCGGACGCGCTCGATCTGGATCGTCTGGTCGAGAGAAGGGTTTGCTTTATACCAGTTCTTCTCATCGTGCCAGTCATCATCATCCTTCAGGCCATAGATTATGGGATAGAAGGTGTGGTCAATTTTCCGTCCCTCCAGGATATCCAGTGCTTTCATATGGAGCTCATAGCAGATGCTCTCCCGGTCTGTCCCCGCTGTGGTGATCAAAAAATACAGCGGCTGCTCACGGGCATCGCCGGAACCTTTGGTCAGGACATCGTAGAGCTTCCGGTTCGGCTGGGCATGGACCTCATCCAGCACAAGGCCGGACACATTCAGTCCGTGTTTTGTCCCCACCTCTGCGGACAATACCTGATAGAAACCAGCGTTTGCGTAATTCACGATCCGTTTAGTGGCGCCCATGATCTTACTGCGCTTCATCAGGGCCGGGGTCATCTGCACCATCTGGTTGGCTACGTCGAAAACGATGGACGCCTGCTGGCGGTCGGCGGCAGCGCCGTAAACCTCTGCCGATGGCTCCCCATCCGCATACAGAAGATAAAGGGCCACCGCTGCGGCAAGTTCACTATTGTGTGTCGGCACCATGGAAGTCCCGGCAAGATATTGATGGCTTTTGCTGTCCACCTGGATACACTGCATCTTCACTGGTCCTTTTACCGGCTCGATATCTTTCAGATAATGAAAACAGGAACGTGTAGGCTTTACACGCTCCCGCTTCCTTTCAATCTTTCTTTTTAGTTTTGCCGTAGGCTGATCCTCAAATGTGGTAAACCGGATCTGGTAAAGTGTCTCCCCGGTAGGAATTCCGCATCTTGTGGAAGCGGTCTCCGTCATGGCATTCTTGATGCCAAGGCTCCATAAAAGCTCCCGGACAGATTCCGCAAGAGGTTTGATAGTACTGACATAGATGCTCTGCGACTTTCTCGTTCCGATACAACCATCAGAATCCATCAGCCCCTGCAAAAGCGCCCACCTCTGCTCTATGGATGCGCGCAAATATTCCGGCCGGATCACCTTCTCACGGAAATTCCCTACCAGGATTGGCTTCAGCTCTTTATAACTCAGGATCTCACTCCCGCCGCACTTTTGAGGATAACGGTTATGCAGCTTGTAAGGGATAAAAGAAATCAGATCCTCCACATCCCCGTTGCTGACTGTGATCTCCGTTTTCGTAGCGTTGCCGTTGCCCAGCCAGTATCCATAAAGATATGGGTCCACAGGCAACCCCGCTTCCTCCGTCTGAAGGGGCCCGCACACCGGGATCCGGATAATCGACCGCTGCGAATCCACCTCATCATGCTTATGCCTTTCCCGGTGGAGCATGGTCCTTTGGTAAATTTCCCCTGTCGTCCACTGTCTGTGTTTGACTGGCCCCCAGATATAATCCAGATCCCAGAGATGCCGTTCCCCGGCAACGATACTGGATCCGTCACGGAACGTAAGGCGGTAGGCCTGTTCCGTATCGTCAATTTCACTCTTTGCCATCACATGGCACTGCCGGCCATTCTCATCGAAAACAACATCCCCGACCTTTAAATCCCCCATGGATGTAAAACCATTCGGAGTAGGGATTGGCGTATCCAAAGCAAGCTGCTTCCCATTCTTCTTGCTGATCTCCACAAAGGCAGTCCGGAATTGCCTCTTGCCCTGCTCGTCCACAATGCCAAACACATCCCGGATGATCTGCTCCTGCCAGGGGAGCAGCCAGAAACGCTTCCCTGCCCATTTGCCTTTGGTGTGCCGGAGGTTCTCAATAAATGCCACCGCCCGGTCCGCTTTTGTTTTATCATAGTGGGATGTGGGCAGCATAAACCGGGAAGGTTTGTAATCTTTCAGCTTCGGATAATCCTTTGGTCTCGTTTCCGCCATCAGCTGCCACCTCCCAGAAGAGTCTCCATCTCATCCACAGTCCCGCCGCTGCTATCCTCGGCGATGATCCGGCTCCGGGAGGAAGGGGTCAGACCGAACTGCTCGGCAAATCGGTTCATGATCTTCAAATAAGTCTGGGCAATGGAAACCTGCGGTACCTGCTGCCAGTAACCGGACGGTGTCTTTACAATGGAGCCGTGCTGGGTAATGAATTCCTCTGCCTCCTTCCACCGGGCATATGCCTGACAGTATCCGGCGAACGCCGCCATATCCACCTCTGTCAGGATGCCGATCTGCTCCATCTGTTTGGCAAGCCTGCGCCATTCTTTTTTGGCTTCCGGTTCCAGCCACTTCGGGCAGCTCGGCGCTTTCTTCTCGGGCTTCGGCTCTTTTGTGTTTAACGGGCGCTTTCCCGGATTGCCCTCCAGCTCTTTGATGGCCGTGGGCGTGGGTTTCCTTCCCCTGGTCGCCATGCGGCATCCCTCCCTTCTTAAAAATCCGCATCAAAAAAGGGCCTCCGAAGAAGCCCCGAAATTACTCTGTATTCTGCCTATCTATGCATCCGGTCGGATACCTGTTTTGCCAGACGTGCCGCTTTCCCGATGCACTCCTGGATCTCCGTAAGATCCCTTAGATCCGCATCCGTTGCCGCGCTGGGATCATAGCGGATCCCATGCAGATGGCGTTCCAGTTCCGCCATCATGTACTGCGCGTCATCCGCCTTTTCATATACCTTCTCTTCATATCCTGTCATCTTATATTCCTCGCTTTCCCTGTAGTATTTTCCCTTGGATTGTGTGTATATTACCGTCGGTGTCCATAAATAGCAAGCGGGTATGATACACAATCTCTTTTAGGAGATATTGGTAAATTTATACGATAAGGCAAGGGAAAAGCGGCCGGGACTTGCGCCTCCGCACCGCTTCCCATTTCGTTTATTTCACCCGGCTGATCGCCCATTCCAGGGCGTGGCCGCCGTCCGGAAAAGTGCCTTCCGATGTCCCGATGAGGTTCAGGCGGCACTCGCATTCGCAAAGCCCGGTTTCCTCCGGTGTCTCGACAAATTCGTAAATCCCGGCGATGAACCCGCCGTTCCAGTAGCGGTCCGCCATCAGGATGTGATCCCCATACTTGGCAACGATCCCGTCCCCTGCCGTGACCTGCATCTCCAGATTTTCCTGGGTGGTTTCCTTCCTGTACCGATATTCATTTTTCTTGCTTTCAAATGTTTTCTTCATCCTTATTTCCTCGCTTTCTTTCGGGCTGTTCCCCTTTCGGTATGTGCATATTACCGTCACTTCCGGGATATAGCAAGGCCATACGGCATCATAATGTACACAAAGATGAGCGCCGGTATTTGTGTACATTACGGGGCTGATAAGACTGGCAGAAGCAAAAGGCCGGTTTCCCAGCCCCTTGCCTCTGCCGGCCTGTTTTATTTCCCTTCAATCCGGCAGGTGGCCCCATCAACATTATAAATTGTCCACATGCTTCCCTGCCACTCGACCTCTATGATCTCTACTGTAGCGTAGGCATTGGTTTTAGAGCTGTCGGAAATGACTGTGCCATGTAATATCATCCATTCTGCCAGGTTTGTTTTCAGCCGGTTTTCTCTTTCCATTTTCTCAGCTAGGTTCATCCATTTCCCTCCCTCAAATAAATTCGATGGTCAGCATTCCGCTTCCGATGAAGAAGTCGTTCTGGACCAGCGGATCTTCCAGGTAAGTTTTCTTTGCTTCTTCGAGGATCCTCTTAAGCCGCTCCTCGCCAACCAGTTCCTTGACCGCCTTCCTTGTGGTTTTCTTCCCGTCCAGGTAAAATGTCGTTTTCATGGTCTTTTCTCCCTTCGTTTTTGTTACGGACATATTACCGTCAGCGACCGGATATAGCAAGTCGTATCGCGGCCATAATGTACACAAAGATAATCGTCGTGAATTGTGTATATTACAGACGCCGGGGAACGCTGAAGCACCAAAAGAGCCTCCTTTCGGAAGCTCCTGGTGTCGTCCGGCTTACCAGTCCTCTTCCTCCTCGTCCCAGTCATCCACGTCCTCGTCGGGATCCCGCAAGTTCCACATGTCGATCGTCGGGAGGGTGCGAAGCTCCGGGTGGTCTTCCACGTAGTCGGCAACCGCCCCGGCAAGAAGGTCGATGAGCTTTTCGTAGGCCTCTTCGCTGTAGATGCCCCAAATGGATGCCGCCAGGTCGCTGACCTCTTTGTTCCCTTTGTGGATCAGGAATCGGGCTGCAGGGTTGCAGGTCTCCCTGCCGTAACCGATGCCCACCTGGTCGCCATCGTTGTACCACCGGTACCCGATCCTTGCCATCGCCCTGACCAGTTCCCCTGCCAGGTTCTCCGCCTTGCCGCTCGCCGGCACCAGTTCCTCAAAAAGCTGATTGATCCGTTCGTGATTCTTCGTCATGTTCCGTTCCTCCGTTTCTGGTTTTCGTTTCTGTTTTCCCTTTCGGTATGTGCATATTACCGTCATGTGCGGAGGATAGCAAGCGGCTAAAGTACACGATCATCCGCCCTTATCTTTGGTACATTTATGGCCCCGGATTGACTTGATAAATACCGGTTTTAGAGCGAATATACACACAACAAAAGAAAACACACACCACACGGAGGGAACCACCATGAAGAAGAATTTTACCGAAATTGAAGAGATCATTGAAAACCGCATCGCAGAACTTGAAGAAGAATACGACCTTGACCGCTATGACATCGAGGAGATCCGGACGGAAGCCTACCGGGAAAACGGATGGAGCAGCGACCCCTTCCCCCTGGACGAGGAAGAAGCGGAAGAGCCGGAAGAAGAATGGCACTACCGCAGCATCGAAGAGCAGCTCGCCGAGGTCGGCATGAGCATGAGGGACTTCCTTTAAAGGGAAGCCCCGGCCCGGGCAGCCCCGCATGGGGCCTGTCCCTCGTGGTTTCCTTTCGTGTGTGTCTATATAACCAATCTCATGGCTGTATCTTTGTGCAGAGTATTTCGCGCATACCGCTTGCTATCCTTGCAAACGGGAGGTAAGATACAGTAAACTGGAGGAGGGGCCTGATGATTTCGGGTCCCTATGTATCGTGGAAATTATCCTCTCCATTCCTTTTTTACAACCCACCATGCCGCCAAAGGTAGGCGTTCCAAAAGCCCCGCGTCTTCAAGCCCTTCCAGCATCCCGCAGTCCTCGCACACCGTGATGTCTGCCCTGCGGCTGAGTGCAAGGAGACGGTTCCCCGCTTCCTCATATGCGCCGCACCTGGGGCAACGTCCGCCCCTGTGCCGGCTTCTGCCCAGCCAGTCAAGGCTTTCCTTGACCTCCGCCTCGGAGGCCACACGGTGGCATGTGTCGGCGCCGTAGGCAACATTCAGGGAGCAGCCGCCATCCCAACTGACCAGGATGTTCCCGGCATCGTCTACACCCCGGCAGGTCCCCTGGGATCCTGGCTTCGGAGCCTGTACATCATCCATCGCATCCAGGACAATCCGGCAGCCCTTGGGAAATTCCTTTCTCAGTTTTTCAAGTTCTTTTTTCGTGGGAATCCTCATCGTATTCCTCCTCATCCGTACATTCACTTCTTCCGGCCGCAAGCTGCAGATAAATCCTCGTATAGCGGCCCTGTTCGCTTCCCTCACTGCAGGTCATGGCTCTCTTATAAAATGCCATCGCCACCGCACGGCTATCCCATTCCTCCATCCTCCCATAGCAGGTAACGCGGATCTTCTTCCGGCTATCCCGTAAAGCCTGCTCCAGAATGTGCATCGGGAAATGGAAATCATGGTAACCCTGCGCCAATACCCTGTAGTAATCCGGCATTGGCTCCCGCAGTTCATGCCCGTCTGCCATGATGTAGACCATGGCGGTAAGCTGTACCGGCTCGCCCCCATCCATGGGGAACACTTCCACCGGAAGTTCCCTTTTGTGGTAGTAGACCGGGTAGCCTTCATAGCAGTCGAGCCGTTTCTCATCCGCTTCGGAAATTTCCCACACCAGCACTGGTGTGTTCTTCTTCGGGTTTTCCTCAATGGTGGCGTGTACCTTAAAGAGCAACTGCCATCCGTAAAGGATCGCCCGCCCTATAATCTTAGCGTCCGGCGTCCGGAATGCCATCTGCTCTGTGGAAAGGTTGCTGCCATAGGCAATGTAGTATCTCTTGCTCATAAATCCTTCGCTCCTTTTCTCTTGCAGTATTGGTATATTCGCTCTATGTCAGGTCATTATCAAGTGATTTCCAACCCAAATCTTTCACAAAGATGTGCCGGAAAGATTGTGTGGTTTACAGCTTCTGGAATTTTTCCAGGTAAGCCTTGGCCGGCTTCACGCCGATGCTGTCCGACAGCCCCTTGTCCAGGATCTCCACATCGAAGCCCCAGCGGGCGTATCCGTCATCCAGGAGTTTATAATACTCCATGCTGGGCTCGCCCAGCTGCCGCTCCTCATGGAGCACATACGCCATGCACTGCTTGTTTCCCTTGAGCCGCCCGCCCCGCAGGGTTTTGACCGCCAGCTGGAAATACCGCTTGTAGTAAAATTTCGGATACCCTTCGTAGCGGTTCAGCAGCGCTTCGTCAAATTCGCTGATCTTGTAGACCAGGGCTGGCACAAAGCAGTTGGCATCCTGCTCGATGGTAGCGTAAAACCCGCTGCCGCTTTTCTTGAAAAGCAGACGGTACCCTGGGATCTTCGCAGTCCCGGCGACCACGGCATCCGGGCATCTCTTTGCCATCCGTTCCAGGGAAAGGTTGCTCCCATAAGCCAGGTAATAGATGGCCGGCCGGTGGGAGACCTCAATACTGAACCTGTTCCATGCGTCCATTCCCGTCACCGCCTTCCTCAGTCTCTGTAACCTCCCTGGCTTCAAACTCCACTCCGGCGAAATCTTCCGCCACAAGGACGATCTGGCCGTTGTGCCACCAGTCGCTGACCGTCTGTTCCGCGTCATCCGGCGTGGGAGCCTTCAGCTCCGATTCATGGATGGTGACCGTCCGCCGCCGTGTTTCCGTGATCGTCACCTGGTATACCCGGCCTGTTGGCTGTATCTGGTGTTCATGTTTTTGCTTCATGGTATCTACCTCCTTCTTCTACCACCCAAAGGGCGGCCAAGCCGCCCGGAGGAGTCCCGGTTTCCCGTTTTGGGTGGTGTCCCTATCGTTCACTGTGCCGCCATGCGCAGTTGCCATCCATGTTAGCAAGGAAGAAATCCCTCGCCGTTTTGAATTCCTCCCCGATGAACCCGAGGCGGAGCATCCAGCACCGGAAGGCGTAAGCTTCGTTCTCGGTCTGCTGGGGTTTGGGGCTTGCGAAGCGTATCTGCTTGGCAAGCTGGCTCATGGCCAGGCAAAGCTGGATCATCGCCTTGAGGTGCCCTGCGTGAAGCCCGTTCTGCTTGCCGTCTGCCGGGGCGTCGAATTGAAAAAGCCTGAATTCAATCGTGTGCTTTGTGAAGGTCGCGTGGAGGTTGAGCATGTGGTACCGGCTGTCATTGTAGTGGTGGCTTCTTCCGTACTCGCAATGCTGGCTTTCGTACCAGACATCCGCAAGCTGGCTCATGGTCGAGGGCTTCTTCCGGTTGACCTGTTCCAGGAATCTGGGATCCACCGTCCGGCAATACCGGCTTTGCCGCCAGGAATCCACCTTGATGGCTTTGGCAATCTGGCTCTCATGGCTCGCCATGATGTTCACCAGGTTGCGGATAGTCTGGGGCGTGTGCCCCTTGGCCCCGATGTGGATGTGGACTCCGCAGCCCCTTCCGGCGTCGCTCTTCATCCCGGCTTTCCGGAGAATCCTCACCAGCCCCTGCAGAAGCTCCATGTCCGCGTAGGTCAGGATCGGCGTGACCATTTCGCATTTCTGGTCGTCCGGGCCTTCGATGCTCACGTCTCTCTGGAACTTCCATTCCCTGCCCTGGGCATCCCAGGCGCTCCAGGTCATGTAGCCGTTCCTGCGCGCGGTGTATTCGCTCCGGCCAGTCCCAAAGTAGGCGGCGGCTTTCTCGGCAGCCTTCTGGCGGGTGATGTTGTTGCCCTCAATCTCAACCCCGAATGTCTGGTTCTTCATGTTCTCGATCTGGATCCTCGTTGCTTCCTTCATGGTTCTTATCTCCTTTGCTCTGTGGCTTTTTGTTTTCCCTTTCGGTATGTGCATATTACCGTCAGTGCCCCACAATAGCAAGTCAATATCGGACCATAATGTACACAAACATTCCGGCCAAAGATCGTGTAATTTATGCCGGGAAACGGCGTTGCTATTTACACATTTCAGAGTTAATATGGCTACAATGGGAGAGGGCCTCGCATAGGATTCGGCCCTCATTTTCAGGTGGACAGGCGCTTATGCGCCTGACGCCATCAGCTGAAGCTCCGCCGGGGAGGTATCCGTCGCAGATGCGGTTTCCATAGCCTCCGCCGCCAGTCTCGCTGCTTCTTTGGCCGCCCGCAGCTCATCCCGCTTTTTCTGCGCCTTGGCCTTTGCCTTTTCCGCATCCGCCGGGGTGCGGAACGCGCTGTGCCCGGTAAGCTTCTCCATCAGGATCTTTCGGGTCTGTTTGAACTCATCGCCGTCCATGCCGATGCGGACCAGCCAGATACGCATGGCGTACTTCTCATTGGCGGCGTCCACCGCCTTTGCCTGGATCCGTTTCTGGTGCAGAGCCTGATTATTCATCATCACCGCCAGGTGTCCAAAAGCGCGCAGATGGTACACATCCACCGCTTCCCCAAATCCTGTGAAACTTACTGCCTCTGGCGTAATGGTCAGACCGTAAAGGCTTTTCCCATGCTGGTCCTCATAATCCGCGACTGCCCGGAAGAAATTCGCCCGCGTGTAGGTGCAGCGGTCATCCTTGAGCGCTTCGATCAGTCCCTCGTCCGCTTCAAAATGCCCGCCGGTCGCCTGGTTGACCAAAGGCCCCCGGCTGTAGATCAGGTTGACCAGGTTTCGGAGGGTGGCGCCAGTATGGGCTCCAAGAGGGATCTCGAAGTTCATGTTCATATCGAGAGTTTCCTCTCCCGTGGCATCGCCGTCCGTATTCTCCGAATTTTCGGGATCCACACAGCCTGTCTCCTCTGTGTCTGGTCCGGCACTCTGCGGCTCCTCGGTAACGCTCTCTTCAGAAACACTGTCCTGGGCTGTCATGTCAGGCTCTGTGCTTTCAGAATTCTCTGTTTCTGCTGATTCACCCACTCCGTCCTGGGCCTCCCGCGTTTCCTGCGTCCCGTCCGTTTCCCGGTCATCCGCTTCCCCCACTACCTCTCCGCCGGTAATCAGTCCTTCGTCCATGAGGGCGGTCAGAATGTCGGTGTCCGCCTGTTCCTCGTCCACAAACAGGTCGCCGTCCCGGTCAACGGTATAGGGGCCAATCTCATAAGCGTATCGCGGGGCCCTTGTATAGAACGGCTGCAACCCGGTCAGTTCACCCAGGCGGGTGGCAATGGTTTTTCTTTCTTCCGTATTCCTGTTGAATTTCAGCATATGTTCTCGCTCCTTTCGTTCCCGCCGCTTTTCTTCCTGGCGGTATGGTATTAATCACTCAGACGGGGCAAAATAGCAAGGCCATTTCATGATAAAGTTCAGATTCGGCCTATTACACAATTCCGGCGCCGGAAACTGTGCAGTTTATGGTTTCTCATTGTCTCTGCTCTGGTCGTTCAGTTTTCGGATCCATTCAGCCTGTTCCTCATCCTCTTCATTCCCGGCCATCACACAAAGGGAATAGGTCAGCAGGAGAAGGAAGGCAAGCACTGCGATACCCAGGATCATCAGCAAAAATATCAATTCAGCCACATCCTTCCTATGTACCCTGGCAGGAGCCAGCCATACCTCTTCCGGTAAAGCCGGTCCCTGCCATGCTTCATTTTGTTTCATCAAGCCCCGCCGCCCAGACGATGCCGGAGAGGACAAAATAACAGATCGGAAGTGAGACGCCGTTACCCCAAAGGCGGTACTCCGCACTATCCGAATAAGGGTCAGCCAGCCATTTGCGGATCTGCTTCTCCGTCTTCGGCTTTTTTGCCCCTGTGACAGCCTTCCGGTGTGTCTCAAACACATCTCTCCAGAAAGCGATCTCCTCATCGGTAGGTGTCTCGGTTCCAAGGTCAGCGCACCAGGTATCCGGGAAACCCTGGAGCCTTGCGCATTCGGTCGGGGTCAGCCGCCGGACAATATAATATGGCTCCGTGATGATCGGCGCTTCATGGTTGCAGTTCAAGGTCGGGCACAGGTCCTTCCCGATCTCTGCGTTTGCCTGTCCAGTTGCCATACAGAGCGGCCCGTCTTCCGCATTCCTCCCGCCATTCGCAAGCCTGCCGTCATCCGCTTCCTTGTCCGTATACCGCCCGTTGTCCTCTTTGATGACTACATTAGAGTCTTTGTAATCCCTCGCCATGATCGGCGGGGACTGTTCGGCGCCCACCCTGGTAAATTCCCCGGCTGTCATGCAGTACGCCACCGCATGGCGGTCGCTGGTATCCAGGGTAAAGGATACATCCTCATTGACGCCGTCCCCCTGCGGCCCGTTCTTATCGGCCCGGCCGATCATGGAGCCCTGGAGGACGTAGGTCTGCTGTTTTGTCCCAGGCTCTGCCGCCAGCGCCCCAGACATATTTTTCAAATCCCGGACTTCATCGCGCTGGTTCTGGGAAAAGGCCACAACCGCGATCCCGCCCTGGGAGCAGTCCGGCCGCCCGCCGTTCTGGTCCAGCGTCCTCGCCGTATCCGCCTCGTAGAATCCGGTGTGCGGGTTTTCCGAGAGCATGGCATGGCTGGCTTTGGAGCAGATGCCGTAGGGCACGAACACTGTCTGGTCATTATTACAGCCGAGAGTAGCGGATTTTTCCACCTGTACCTGTGCCCCCTTGCCGCCTCCCTCGCATCCGGAGCGGATCTTCAAGGTCTGCGGCGGCAGTTCCTGACGGGTCTTTCCATCCATCACCAGCGGCACATTGTTCCCGCCCGTCCCCATCCGGCTGGTCAGGGTCTGGATCGTGTCCGTTTCCCCGATGCCGATGCGGGAATCCGCCGGGTGGTAGTCCAGGGCAATGGCAGCCGGAACCACGCCGGCCCGAAGGGTTGGGGAGGTCTCTTCCTCATAGCCGATGCTTCTGGCATTTGCGCTGTGCTCGGTACAGAAACCAGCGGCCGCAGGTTCCCCCTCATCCATCACCACAGGCGGGTGATGCGCCTCCGCCCGGAGGGTGCTGACCACATCCTCGGACACATCCATCCGGGAACCGCCCTGGTCGTTCAGGACGACCCGTCCCCATCCTCCCGCATCCGTTCCGCCTGCTGCTCCAGGGCTTTCTTCAGGATCTCCGGCAGTGCCTTGCCCCTGGCGGAAGCCCTGCGGAGTATACCCAGACACGCCTTCCGACTCAAATAAAATCTCTGGGGCACGTCCGCCTGCAAAATCTGCGACAAGAAAGATTCTTGCCCTTCGTTGGGGGACGCCCCAGTATTGAGCGTCAAGAACGCGGTATGCCACGCTCCATCCGTCTCCCAGGTAACAGTCGGCGTAGGGCCATCTGCTTTTTTCAGGCGGAGGCAGCGGTGGCGCTTCCGGTTCTTTGATCCGGATGACCTCTTCGAGGACGGCTTTGAAGTCCTCCCCTTTGTTGGAGGAGAAGGCCCCCGGCACGTTTTCCCAGACGATAAATCTTGGTTTTTCTCCATGTGTTTTCTCCCTCATTTCTTTCACGATTCGGACGGCCTCGAAAAACAGCCCGGACCGTGAACCATCCAGACCGCCGCGTTTCCCGGCAATCGAGAGATCCTGGCAGGGCGAACCAAACGTGATGATATCCACCAGTTCCAGATCTTCGCCGCTGATGCCGGACACATCCCCGTAATGCCGCATCTTTGGCAGCCGCTTTGTCGTTACCCGGATGGCGAAGGGTTCTATTTCAGAAGCCCAGACCGGCTCCACGCCCGCGAGGTTCCCCGCCAATGGAAAGCCCCCGGAGCCATCAAACAGGCTTCCGAGGGTCAGCGGTTTCCTCTGTTTGGTCTCCCTACTCTCCATGGCTGCCCTCCGTTTCCGGCTCAAAGCTGGCCACTTCCTCAAACTTCAGCTTCTGTCCATCACGGATGACATACACATCGTCATAGTGGCCTGACCGGTACTCAATGTACCGCTTCACGATTACATCCATGAACTTGGCATCCAGCTCAATGCCCCGGCACATCCGGTCCGTTTCTTCACAGGCGATCAGCGTGGAGCCGGAACCCAGGAACGGGTCCAGTACGATGGCGTTGGTCATGGTGCTGTTTTTGATGGGATAACTCATCAGGCCGATGGGCTTCATGGTCGGGTGGAGCTTATTGGATTTCGGCCGGTCATACTCCCAGATGGTGGTCTGCTTCCGATCGGAATACCACTGGTGCCGGCCATCCTTCTTCCAACCATAAAGGCAGGGCTCGTGCTGCCACTGGTAAGGGCTCCGCCCAAGGACCAGCGCGTTCTTCTTCCAGATGCAGCACCCGGAGAGGTAAAAGCCAACAGCGTCAAACGCGCGACGGAAGATCAGGCCCTTGGAATCCGAGTGGAACACATAGATGCTGCCGTCATCTGCCAGGTTGTCATGCATACAGCACATGGCCTTCTCAGTAAACTGGTACGCCTCCTCGTCCGGAAGGTCATCATTCTGGATCGTCCCGGCAGTCCCCTCATAGGACACGAAGTAGGGAAGATCGGTCAGGACCAGATTCGCTTTCACGCCGTCCAGCACTTTCGAATAGCTTTCCATCAGGGTCGAGTCCCCGCAGAGGACTTTATGCTTTCCCAGCACCCACAAGTCGCCGGACTTGGAAAACACAGGCTGCTTCAGCTCCGATTCCACATCGAAATCATCTTCCTTGACTTCCTTGCTGTGTACCTTGTTGAACAGAGTCTCGATCTCCGGCGGGTCAAAGCCCGTCTTGCCAAGGTCGAAATTGGAATCCTGCAAATCTTTGATCAGATCCGCTAGTTTTACCTCATCCCACTCGCCGGAAACTTTGTTCATGGCAATGTTTAAAGCTTTTTCGCTGTCTGCATCCATGTCCACAAGGACACATTCCGCCTCTTCTTTTCCGAGATACTTTAATACAGACAGCCGCTGATGTCCCGAAATGACTGTATTCCCCGTCCGGGTATTGACTACAATCAGTTCTACATAGCCAAAGCTCTCAATAGAATTTTTGAGTTTTTCAAATTCCTTATCCCCAGGCTTTAATGCTTTTCGGGGATTGTACTTAGCCGGATTCAGCTCCGACAGCTTCATCACTTTGATGTTCATATAAGCCCAACCTTTCTCTTACCAAAATCTGAACAATATTCCAATCCGGTATCGCCTCAAACACTTTCCTTGAGGCCTGTTCAACTGCAATATGACATCCCGGACAAAGAACTACCAGGTTATTCCTACTCCGATCACCACCAACACTGACAGGGATGATATGATGGACTGCAAGATGTCCATTTCCGCCACAACGCTGGCAGACCGCACCTTCCCGCATATCTGCGCTCAACCTTCTCCAATCCATATCATAAGGACCATAGTTTCGGATATTTTGAGAATTTTCATATAGCACATCCAACAGCTTCTGCCGCGTCTCATTATCGTAATTCTTCCAGTGTTCAACTGTGGCGGCCCCTATTTTTGCTTTGGTCTCAGCTGAATGATAATTCTCGCCAAGGATCCGCTTGCGTCTTTTCAGCCCTTCGGACACTTTTTTCCGAAAATCGGGATCCTTATTTTTGAGGACGATATCTTCCCTTGTTTTTTGCCATTGGTTTTGACAATCCCTGGAGCAGAAAAAATGACCGGGGACTTTATCATTTGGATAGACCCGTTTCCCTTTTTTCCCGCAGATTTCACAGCTATAATGCACAACCACCGCACTTCCTCCTTTACACGCGCATGACCTCAGAGAAGGGCACGAAAAAAGAGCCGAAGAAGAATCCCGGCTCCATGGTCTTTGCATCCTTTTCTTCGCCAGTGATCTCTGACAGCGGCTGTTCCGTGATGGGGTACCATTCCGGATCCTTCCCGTTCATGGATGCCAGCACTTTCTCCTCTGTATGGTCAATGGCATGTACACAGATACCTCCCGTATTGCAGATCGCAAATACGCCGATGACCTTCAATCTTTCCAAAAATCCGTCACTCCCTTCTCCCATAGCGGAATTCAAAATAGCAGTCCTGGCAGCAGAAGCGCTGCGGCTTCTTCCCCTCATTGACTGCGTAGAAAATTTCCCCGCAATTCTCACACACAGCCCGCCGGCCGTGCTTTTCCTTTTCCGCCCGCCACCGGTCATTCCAAAATTTGTTCTTACAGGTACGGGAACAGAACTTCTTTGGTCGGCCAATGAGCGGTTGGATGATCTTTTTCCCACATACCGGGCAGTTGGCGTACCTTGGTTCCCGCCTGTGGTAACGGAGCCACGCCGCATCCTCCTTCGGAAGAGGTATCCGCCGGCACGGTCCGGTGACCGGAAGGCCAAGCTTCAGACAGTGGAGAATGACAGTCCCTTCCGGGATGCCTAGCCTCCCGGCAATCTCAGCACAGCCCATTTCGCGCATCCGCAGTTCCCGTACTTTTTCACGCTCCGGCAGGTAGACTCCGCCGTCTGAAACACAGCCCAGCGGGATACCAGGATTTTTCCTTTCAGCCATCCGCAACACCGCCTCTTATTACCCGTCCCCAGTTGGCGCAGGCGCGGCTGCAGTAGGTGCGCGGCCGATATGCATCTTTGGCTGAGAGGAATTCCTTCCCGCAGACCGGGCAGATTTTCATCCGCGCCGCTTTCCAGTGCTCTGGCTTCGGATGCTCGATCCACCATTGTTTTCTGCAGGTGGCAGAGCAGAACTTTCTTGGCCGGCCGGTCTGGTTCCTTGCCACGGCTTCCCCGCACTGCGGACAGAACCGCTCCGCTACATGGGGCAGGAACTCTGCCATGGTACTGTCAAAACAATCCCTACTGTTTTTCTTTTCCTGCATCTTCCTCCTCCTTTCCCGTAGCGCAGCAAAAGCAACCTGTTTTCATAAAAATGTTCAAAAAACAGGCAAAAAAGAAAGAGCCATTGTCCGGCTCCAAGGGTAAGATTTTATCTTTGTATGATTTCAGCTTGTTTTTTGATGTCCCTGTCCGATATTTTGTCGGAACAAGCAAAAACACATGGGAAATATCGGGCATATCACAGTTTCTCATGTGCTTTGGTTTATTCCGGACAGATATGCCGGGGTCTTAAGAGATGCTTGCCGCGCCTCTTTTTCATGTGTTTTGGTTTCGCGCCGAATCCTCAAGACCCCCGGCCTGTCAATTTCGCGGATTTTCACAGAAGAGGGGCCGCCGGTCTTCCTGCGGCTTTCCCACAGTGAAGTGAACCCGGCCCCGGCGGGGCATTAGGACATGAAAAAAGCACCCATCAGATTTCTCTGACAGATGCTTCAATCGAATTCGTTCATCAGCTTTTCATGTAGCGTTTCAACTGGTCGTAAAAGTTTTCTCTCGTGCCAGCCATGATCACAACCACAATTTCTTCATCAACACGCTCAATCGTATAAGCCAATTCATAGTTTGTTTTATTGTAATAGATGTCATACCCAAAAACACCACTTAAATCGCCGGTTTTTTCTTCTCCAACTGTATAATCTTCGCAGATCTCATCAATTGCTTTCTTATACAGTTCTTTTAATTTCTTATCCTTCAGCTTTTTAATGAATTTTGCAGCCGGAGGAAGGAAGCGTACTTGCAGCATATGTTAATCCTCCGTTCCAAAGACATCGTCATACGTTGCAAATTCACCGTTTCCTTCAGCAACTTCTTCTGCATCAGACAGCATTGCTTCAACAGCCGGCCTAACCTGCGCCTGTTTTTCCTTAAACTTAGAAAGCAATTCCTCGCCCGACAAACCTTCCGAAATCAACTCCACAAGGATCTGCTCTGCAAATTCACCGCCGGAAACTGTTTTCACAGGGCGGATAATCAGTTCGCTGCCGCGCATCACACATTCCGCTTCATCACCAAACCCTAAAGTCTGGTAAAACTTTTGTGGGATTGTGATTTGTCTCTTTGATGAAATGCTAAGAATCTTCCGATTCATCTTGGATCCACCTCTTTCTGCTACTGCTGTAGGCATACCCGCTACCTCCTTACTATTCTATCCGAAACCAGTAATTCTATTCATAATTCTTTGTTTCTTTGCTTCTTTGTTTCCGAGATTATTATATCTCAAAGGAGGTACAAAGTCAAGAGGTATCAGTCTGACAGATGCATTATCGCACAGTATTTGGCCGCTTTCTCCCAAAACCAGACACATTTCGGGAGAAAGAAATTTCCTCCGGGAGAAAAATTAGTAGGTGTAAGTCGGACGGTTATCCTCCCGCCAGGTTTTCCGGTCATGACATGCTTTACACAGCGGCTGCCAATTGCTCCGATCCCAGAACAGCTTCGGATAGCCACGGTGTGGGACAATGTGATCCACAACCGTTGCTTTGGTGTAGCGTCCCTGCTTCCTGCATTCCACACACAGCGGGTAGCTCTGAAGGAACGTTTTGCTTGCCTTCTGCCAGCGGCTGCCATAGCCGCGCTTTGCGGCCGACCGTGTTATCTCTGGGTGGAGAGGCCTGTGTTTCTCGCAAAACTTTGTCCCCGGCTCCACAAGCGCTGGACAGCCGGGGTGTCCACAAGGAACTCTTGGTCGCCGTGGCATCTTTCATTCCTCCCACGGCAAAAGCCCTTTTCCAAAATGACCGTAGGCGCTGACCGCATTGTAGTCCACATCCAGCAGATGAAGATCCCTCACGATGCCCCTAGGTGTCAGGTCGTAGTTCTCCCGAACATAGGCGCGGATGAATTCCGGGTTCTGGTATTCGGATCCAAAGCAGTCCACCGCCACAGATACAGGTTCCACAACGCCGATGGCGTAGGCCAGCTGAACTTCACACCGGTCTGCATACCCGGCTCGGACAATATCCTTTGCGATCTTCCTCGCCATGTACGCACCGGAGCGGTCCACCTTAGAGGGGTCTTTCCCGGAGAGCGCGCCGCCGCCGATCCTGCCGATGCCGCCGTAGGTATCACAGGCCAGCTTCCGGCCGGTCACACCACAGTCGGCGTAGGAGCCGCCGATGACAAAGCGGCCAGTCGGGTTGACCAGCTTCTGGAAGTCGCCGTTCAGACCGTACTCACAGGCAGCCAGAACCATCATGGATTCGATGATATGGCGGAAATCGCTGACCTCCACATCCGGGCTGTGCTGCACCGAGCAGAGGAATGTGGTGATGCGGCTGGAATCGTAGTCGAAGCTGACCTGCGCTTTGGCATCGGCGCGGAACATCTTGCTGGGGTGGTTTTTCAGAAGCTCCAGAAACTTGGTCGCTACCATAAAGGGAAGCGGCATCATCTCCGGGGTCTCGTTGGTGGCGTAGCCGTACATGATTCCCTGGTCTCCCGCGCCGTCCTTGTCCACGCCGAGTGCAATATCCGGCGACTGCTCGGACACCAGAATGCCGATATCCATGCAATGCTCCACGCCAGCCCCCAGTCGGTCGTACCCGATACGCCGCAGCACATCATATGCCAACTGGTGGTAGTCGGGCTTATGCTTACTGGTCATCTCTCCGGCAATGAAAAGCCGGCCATTTTTCAGCATGCACTCAATCGCCACACGGCTGTTTTTGTCGTGCTGGAGACAGTCGGTCACGATGGCATCTGCAATCTGGTCACAGATTTTATCGGGATGCCCGTTGCTGACCTGTTCACAGGTGATTATTTTACTCATGGGTTTATCCTCGCTTTCATGTAATCACAAAGCAGGCCACCTTTGCCGTTGCCTGACTATGTCGTTGCCCACAATCTCGGCGCCCACAAAGGCTGCCTGCTCTGTATCGGTTTATTTCTATTGCTGATTCTCACAATATGCCTCGGCTCAAAATGACCCGGTGTTCAGTCCAAAAGCATTTTTCTGATTTTCTTTTTGTAGCAAGTAGCAACTTGTAGCTACTTTTTCATATAGAAATCTATAAAAGAAAGTAATAATAAAAGAGGATATGAAATCAATGCTACAATCTGCTACCTGCTACACCAAACCAGTCATCCAATGCGAAGCTAAACATACCAGACCCAACAAAGGATAGCCGCGCAAAGACATCAAAGCAGAGCATCCTTGGGCTGATACGCAGACTGAACCGTCTTATCCTCTGCGCCGTCTTCGATTTCCCTGAACTTGCAGCCGACAATCACTGTGGTCATCCCGCCGCCGTCTTTGGGGCGCTTTCTCGCTATCTTGAAGTGAACTCCGATAGCGTTCTTGAAGTTCTTCTGGTTTTCAGAGGAATACCCATTTTCCTCGCACCATTTGGCGTACAGCTGGTAGGCAGCAGATGTCCGCAGCTCTGCGGTTTCATCCTTCAAAAGCCACGCCTCGATGAACTGCCCGATACGGTCAGAATCATCCTTGTAATCCTCTGTGGCCTTCTTGACGGCGTCCGGGGTTTCAAGACCCTGCTGACAAAACTTCCTGTACCCTTCCAGACACCAGTTGAAGATGCCGGACAGGTTCTCAGGCTGGGCGAACTGCCCCTTCAAGCCCTGATCCTGTTCGCCTTCCTCAAAATGACGGTTGAACGGGATGATTTTCAGTCGACCGGACTGGAACAGCGTCATGTCGTTGACGTTTGGCAGATAGTTCGTGTTGATGAAGATTTTGAACACCGGCACGAAGTCAAAGCTATTCTCGTTCAGGTAACGGGCATTGATGGTATCGTTGCCGGTCATACGCTTAACGAGGGCGGCGTTGAATGTGATCTTCTTCTCCGGCTCAGAGATGTTCACAAACCGTGCGCCGACCAGACGCGCCACTTCTTCCGAGGGACCGCCTGTGTTGCCGCCGCGAAACTTCGCCGCCAGCATATCAGGGTTGGACGTCTTGCCGTAGTCCCCCATGATCTTGAGGAAGGTCTCCATCGCAGTGCCTTTTCCGTTTCGTGAGGTCGCACCGTACAGGATGAACATACACTCCTGTGAGGTATCGCCGGTCAGGGCATAGCCAAGAGACCTCTGGAAGAAGTCTGCGAGAGCAGGGTCGCCGCACATGACCTCCTGGATAAACGTGTGCCAGCGTGGGCAATCCGCATCCGGGTCATAGACAATCCCGGATTCCATCGTGAGATAGTCCTCCGGTCTGTGTTCCCGAAATTCCATCGTTTTGAGGTCCAGTGTTCCGTTCTTGCAGTTGAACAGGTACTTGTTTCGGTCAAAAGCCTGTATGGAAATCGGATACACCGACATGGCGTCCTTCAGCATCGTGTCCCGGTGCTTGCGGAGCTGCAGCTTCTTGACCCTCTCAATGAACCGCTTGCGGGAATCCTCCTCAGTGATGGTCAGGGCGAACACATACAGCTTATCCGCCAGCAGCTTCGCCAGCTCCGACACCTTGAGACCACCCTTGTCCGGGCGCCAGACAGAACCGTCATAGACATACCAGCCCTTGCGCTCACTGTTATACCGGGCGATCTGCTTGAAATAGTCCGCAAACATATTGCCCATGCCGATCTCATTGCGACCGTACCGGGCATTGGTATGCGGGGCCATCTCCTCCAGCGTCACTGTGATCTTGGACAGATCCGGCTGGAACTCGATGTAGTCCTCCTCATCCAGATTGGAGAACTCCTCGTCCACAATATCCTGGGCATTGACCGGGATGTACACGGAAGATGCCGTGTTCACCGCATTGCGGATGGAGATCGCGCCGTAGGTCGTTCCGGCCTGCTTACGATCCCACTTCGGTCTCATGAGGCCGGACGCACGGAAAAGGCGGTTCATCTGCTCCTCATCGCAGCCGCACCAGAAAGAGAGAATCGCCAGCAGCGCCATGTCGGCGTCGGACTGGCTGTCGTACAGCTCCTCCCAGTCGCCGGCGTAGAGCGCCTTGAACTTCTCCCCGCTGGCGGATTCCTCCGCATGCTTGATGACGGCCTCATCGTCCAGATAGGAGTGGTGGCGCATCTGTGTGTTCTGCACCTGCTTTGCCCGCTTCATCAGCGTGTCCAGCAGGGTGGTCATAGCAGTCTCGTCGTTGGGAATCTCCCCTTCCGGCTCACCTGTGCGGTAAACATCCCCCGTCACGGTGACGAAGCGGTTTGTCGCGCCGGGCATATACACTTCCAGACCAGCCCTGCGATTGTTGATGTAGTAGACTGTCTTATCGAAAACGTAGTCCTCCGGCACACAGAAGAAACCTCTCAGTCCTTTGCCGGACGGTGAGCGTTCCACGTAAGCCGTAGGAAAGATAGAAAGGACGGTCGCCGCCGTGTCGTTCAGCGTCCCGTCCTCCCGGATGCACTTGTCGATGTCGAAGGCACCGATGCCGTTGCCGACCGCAACGCCGATGCCGTCGTAACCGCCCATCGCATACGCGACGAGGGCGGTCTTGAAGTCGGCAAAGGTGTGCAGGTCATTGATCTTTGCCCTGTCTCCGTTTGCCGGGTTGTAGGGCATCTTGGTCTTCTGGCCATTGCGTTTTTCGTACTTCCATACGCAGAAGCGGCAGGAGGTTTTCAGCAATGCCGGGATATTCTTGATATCTACCATGCCGTTTCCTCCTTGGTGTCTGCGTCGAACTTGGCGTCATGGCTGGTGCTGGCGGCATTAAAAGCAATGTGAGTATCCTCCTGCTCCTCCAGCATATCCAGCTGGGCTGCTACCGCGCGTTTGATCTCCTGCATCTTTTCCTGCGAGTTCACCCGGCACAGCCGGTTACACAGCGCAGACTTGTCGATGGTGGTGATCTGCTCCGCCAACAGGAGAGACTCCTGCAGAGCTTCATCCCGATACATCCAGCAGTCGGCCTGCGAAATACGGATGTGCGTGGGCATCTCCAGCTTCTTGATCTTTGTAGTCAGCGGGATCACCGTTATCGTATTGGAATACAGGTTTCCCACATCATTGCTGATGACCAGCACCGGGCGGTTGCCGCTCTGCACCGAAGTGCCGGGATGGTCTCCCAGATCAGCAAACCAGACCTCATAACGCTTGGGGATACGACCGGCTCCAGCCCGATACGAATAGCCTCCACCGAAGGAATCTCTCGCTGCCGGGATGCTGCTCTGGCATCTGTCGGCATGAACCTTTGCACGATTCGGCTTCTTGACCTTGGTACGGCCTATTTGGCCTATGTACTTGTTGACATGAATCCTTCGCCCTTGCGGTCTGCTCCGGGCGTTTCTGTTGCTACGTCCCATGTGATTCTCACCTCCAATATTTTACCTCCCTATACCGAAGGCCCGAATAGAAAAAGCGCATGAAAAAACCGGAACCAGTTATAAACTGCTCCGGTACTCATGCGCTTTTCTATTCAGCTTTTCCAGTATAAAGTATAGCATAATCCCAATGTACGGTAAACCAGAAAAATGTTTACTCGTGTTCACTTTGGATTGTGCCATGACCAATTTACAAAGATTTTTCCAGTACACTCTCCATTTTTTCAAGATGGGCTTTGGAACAATATATGTTGTTGGCGAATTCAACGATCCCTATCTTCTTATACTTTGTAGCTGTTGTTCGGGACATGTACTTTCCCCGTTTTCCCACAATCGCCTTAAGGGGAATTCCCTCAACAAAATGCTGTGTCAAAATACATTGTACCTCGTATGACGAGACCGTTCTCATTGCTCTGTCCACAGTTTTCAGCCATTCGATAGAGGCCTTAAATCCTGCAAGGGCGCTTTCAGCATACTCCTCATACATTTCTTTCTCTTTAGGGTATTTTGCTTCTTCCGCTTTTCCCAGATTATTCTTCCATTCTGCCTCTGCTCTTTTCCCATCAGCCTTAATTCTGTTGTATTTATTGCATACCTCCGTCGCATAAGCAACTTTCGTATCCAAACTGCTATCGTCCTGCATATCGTTTATCCCTCCATCTCATCACATCAGCAATCCCTTGCAGAGCAGCTTCTTTCTCCCTCTCCACAGTCCTCCGGCCCAAAGGATTACCATCAATGTCCGTGATTTCCGACCGCTTCTTCCCGTCTACAAAGAGCTGCTCTGCAACAAGGCGTGTCTGACCACGCAGGCTGCGGAGCCCAACCTCAAACAGCTCGATTTCCTCGCAAACCTTGTAATACGGTTCCAGAAACTGTTCCGTGCGCTGGTTCTGCACTTCACGATTCATAGACGCCAACACCTTGTCGCAGTTCAGCACTGTGCGCTCCACAGGATTGGATGTGCCGCTGGTCTGTACCCGTTCAGATTCTTCGTGTGCCCCCTGGGACAGCTTATAGATAATCTCGTCTCTGGTATAAAACCAGGACTTGGATTCTTCATACTGCTGTCGCAGCCATTCCCGCTTCTTTACCAGCAGAGAATAGGAACCAGCCAGCTCTCTGGCTCTTTCCAAATAGTCTGCCTGCGGTTCTTCAGCGTCGGTATCCTCACGGTTCGGGAGAATATCTCGCTCCCCAGAGGACAGCTGATTCTCACTCCGTTTCTGTTCATCAGCCAACATGGTCAAGCCCTCCCTTCTGACTGATTCCTGTTCATACTTGCTCTCACTCAATACCGGCTCTGACTTACTGTGTTTGGCAGCACTTATCTGCGCTACCGCCCTGCTTTTCTTCGGATTCCTGCTTTACGCTGACCTCGTCGTACCAAGGTGCCGGCACCTTATCCTGCGGATAGCTGTACCGGTACTCGAAAAGAATGTGCCATGCAGCCTCGTACATGAAATCCACCAGCTTGCGGTTCGACTCCGGCATTGCGGCGGCTTCTCGGATGAACTCCGCCGTGAGCCGCTCCTGCTCTGCGAGGCTGACGCCCCGGCGCTTCAATGCCACATCCCGCTTATCCGCCGACAGCATCTTGCAGTCGATGACTGCCTCGGCGAACTGGAAGCAGGACTTTTTATACCGCTGAATCCAGTCATACCGCCATGTGACCGCGCTAAGGATGACCTGACGTGTGTCCTGCGCCGTCATTTCCGGCGCTTCAGCATCCACGCCGGTATCACCACTGTGTTCATGCTGTTCTACCCTGCGAACATACCGTTCCTCTGCCCGATCCTCAGTACAGAAGTGCCGGTGGAAAGCAAGCTCATGCAGCCGCATCTGGCACATGAGCATCTCGATCTCATGTTCATAGGCTTCCTTCATGAGATAGTCCTGCTGAACTCGCAGGTCTGCCATCTTCCGGGCGGATGTCGTTCCCAGCACCTCACACAGCAAGCCAGAGCCGTTGTAGGGCCGGAACATTGCGAGGGGAACAAAAAAGCCGTCCTCATCCCGCTTGTGCTTGCGGTTCTGGACGTGCTCAGTTGTCTTGTAACGGTATTGAGTGCGGCGCTTCAACTGCTCACGGTCTGCCGCGCGCAGAAATAACGGTTTCTTCATACTGGTTACCTGTTCCATAGGCTTCTCCTCATTCTTCCAGCCGTGCTTTGACGGCTGATATCAATTTTTCCTGTGTCATATCCTTCTGCTCCAAAGCCGCCATGACGTCTTCATCCACGGTGTCTTTGGTGATGATGTGGTGAATCGTTACCACGTCCATCTGGCCCTGCCGCCAGAGGCGTGCATTGGTCTGCTGATACAATTCGAGGCTCCAGGTCAGGCCAAACCAGATCAGGATGTGCCCGCCCTGCTGGATGTTCAGACCATGACCCGCCGATGCCGGGTGGATCAGCGCCACCGGGATGCGGCCGGCGTTCCAGTCCTTGATGTCTGCGCTGGTCTTGATGTCCCGGACAGGAATCTTCAATCCTTCCAGGTGGTCGATAATCCGCTGCCGGTCATGCTTGAACCAGTAAGCCACCAGCACCGACTGACCGTTGGCGGCTTCGATGAGGTCCTCCAATGCCTCCAGCTTGTGGTCATGGATGCGCCGGGCGTGGCCGTTCTCATCGTAGACAGCGCCATTGCTCATCTGCAACAATTTCCCTGTCAGCGATGCGGCATTGGCGGCATCTATGTCCCCATCCTTCAGCGGGATGAGAAGATCCTGCTTGAGCATATCGTACAGCTCACGCTCGGCGGTGTTCATCTCAACCTCATATCGGGTCGGGATGCAATCCGGCATATGGAGATAATCCAGCGTCTTCATTGAAATGGTGATATCCGAGATGCGCTGGTAGATCATCTCCTCCGCACCGGGACGAGGCACATACTGGAACACCACACCGGTCGATGGATTCATGGAGCCAGCCTTGAAGTAGGCTTCACGGTAGCGGCCGATGAATTTGCCGAGACGCTCGCCGCCGTCCAGAATCCCTATCTCTGCCCAAAGATCCATGAGACCGTTGGAAGATGGTGTGCCGGTCAGCCCAACCCACCGTTTCACATAAGGGCGTACCTTGCGCAGATACCTGAACCGCTGGGACTGGTAGTTCTTGAACGAGGACAACTCGTCGATGACGACCATAGAAAAATCCCAGCGCATCCCGTTCTTCTCGTAATACTCCACCAGCCACTTGATGTTTTCCCGATTCACGACATAGATCATGGACGGGTGATGCACCGCAGCGATGCGAGTTTTCACGTCACCCACAATGACCGAAATGTCCAGTCCCTTCAGATGATCCCACTTCTCGATCTCCGCGGGCCATGTGTCACGGGCTACTCGAAGCGGTGCTATGATGAGGACCTTGCTGACCTCAAACGTGTCCAGCATGAGGTCTTTGATGGCGGACAGGGTGATGACGGTCTTTCCTCAGCCCAAGCCCATATCCAGGAAAAGAGCCGCAATCGGATGTGTTTTGATATACTCCGTGCAGTAGCTCTGGTAGTCGTGCGGAATGAACTTCATTTGGGCATCACCTCCTCCGAATTTGTCTCCGGCAGCTCCATCACCGGAATCTCAGGGATCTTTGCTCCGATGCCCTGTGGGATGGGGTCCCCCGGATTCCATTTGAGCAGCGCATTGATGGCGGGCCGTATCTGCTCCGGCCTGTCCACGCAGAACACCGGGAAGCCCAGCGCCTCCAACTGCTGCCGGCGTTTTCTCTGAAGGAGCCGCATCTGCTTGCCGGGAGCTTTCAGTTCCACAAAGGCGCACTTGCCGCCCAAAAGAAGAACCAGACGATCCGGCACTCCGTTCATCGTCTGGCTCGTAAACTTGAGGGCTTGTCCACCTGCGGCTCTGACCGCTTCCACGAACTGCTTTTCAACCTCGCTTTCCCTCATCCCGCTCCACCTCTCTCATAAACTTCAAAGCATACTTGGTCATCATCTCCGAAGCCAGTGTGTAGCGATCACCAGAACCACTCAGCATACAAACCATCCCACAAACCTCCATAAACGCTTCCCGCAGACAGAGCAACTCATTCGCCTCAATGAAATCACCGGTCATCTTCTCAGTGACAATATCCTCTTCCCGAATGTTAGAAACTACTATTTCATCTGCAAAAAACTCAGACAAACTGATGTCGAAAAAGTCACAAATTTTCCTAATAGAACCGATTTCCGGTTTCCGGATTCCTCGTTCCCAGCAGGAAACTGTATACATGGAAACTCCTATTTTCTCGGCAAGCTCGCTTTGCTTCATCCCCGCTTTATTTCGCAGTTCTTTTATTTTCTTCATCGTGTTGACTCTCCTCTGCTCTCCAGACCCCGACACGCGGATGCTTTTTCTTCGGACGATTCCTCCTTCTCTGCTCCGCCATGATATGACCGATGGCTGCATCCGCTGTGGGGTCGGCATGATCTCGTTTGAACCGCACAGGAGGGCTTTCATCTCTGTGTTCCGTAATCCATTGAACCGCACGAAGCTCATTGTTCTTCTCCATACTGTCCACCTCACCGATTGAACTCTTTCCACTGCGCGGGTTCCATCGTAGCAACCTGCCACCCGATGCCCTCCAGCGTCGTTGCCCGGTCATAGGAATCGACATCCTGCGACGCTCTCGTCACAGCATTGGACAGGCCATAGAGCGAAAGATCGCCGCCCTCGATGAGGTACTTGAGGATGCCCTCCTGCTCATCGCTGTTGATGCCGTAGCTCTGGGCGGTCAGCTGGACAACATCCTGCACCTTGCCAGTGATGGGAATCGCCATAGATTCCTGCAAGCGGCCAACCACCTGCGAGAAACGGGCCTCGTCGATTGCCGCCATCGTGGTGTCACGGAGCTTCAGAAGGAACGCCTTGTCCTCTGCCTCCATCGTCTCGTCCGAATACAGAGCAAAGCTGTCCTCCACCGCCTTGGCCTGCCGGCCCACATGGTGGCGTCGCTCGCCCATGTCATTGACCACCATCCCGTTGGTGCAAACCAGACGATAAACCAGCGGCTGGATGGACACAGCGCCAAGGCCGACCTCCGAATTGGAGATCATCACGCCAGCCTGAACGATGTCACCCTTGCGCACTTCCATCTCCAGTCTGTGATTGACCACCTTGAGGTACAGCCGGTTCTCGGTCACCTCACAGGACATCACCTCGTACTGATCGGAGCCGGCAAACAGCGGCAGCACCGCCGATGCGATTTCCATGTTGTCGATGCGTCGATACCGTTCCGACAACAATGCACGGGCAACCTGCCCTGCACCATAGTCCATCGACCGGACCATGTACGAATTGGTCTTGTCCCCAAACCAGGCGTTTACGTTCTCAGCCAGCAGCGTGGGCTTCTGTGCCTGCATGAGGTCGTAATACTTGGCGGGAATTCCCAGAGCCGATGCCACCTGCCGGTGGAACAGCGAGGTCGTGCCGAACACCTCCTGCTGATTGGATGTCAGGTGGTTGATCTCAAAGGTACGGCCATCCTCCCGGAGCCGCATCCCCTGTGCCGGACTGATAAAGTCCTGCTTTGCTTTGTTCTGTCGGTTCAGCTCCACCAGAACTTCCTGCAAACTTCTTCCTGTTTTCATACTGTCTCCTCGCTTTCTGCACCATCTGGTGCTTCCTCTGTGTCTGTCCCGGATAGCTTTCTCCTCTGAAGCGCATCCGGGTCTTTCATCCGACTCCTGATATACTCCGCCCAGTCCGTCACCCATTTGACCTGCTTATCGCTTGCGGGTTTCAGGTCATGGAAGTCACGGTTCAGGTAGAACAGGTAGTCCGGCTGTGTCAGCCGCTTACGGTTCTCCAACTCCATCTGGAACACAGCTTCAAACGGGTCTTCCGGCCAACGCTCCGCAGCAGTGCGGCGCCGGGTCACTTCCTCCGCAGTCCAGGCATCTTCATGCAGCCGCATGTCATCCTGCAGAAGCAGTATCAGTTCCTGCATAGTCCTCGCCAGCGTTATGGTGTTACGGAGCTTGTCCATTTTCTTTTTGCCCTTGCCATAGAAGGCCCGGTAAGCTGCAATGGTTGCTCCGTAGGCCAGCATGGATTTCCTTTGTCCATGTTCTTCGGTCAGGAAGAAATACCCCAGCAGAGATGCGGCAGAACCCAGAGGCCCCATGAGCATCATGCGGATTGCTTCCCCCTGCATGGTCGGGAACTGCTCCTTCAGCTTTACATTCTCCATTTCCATCGCTGGAAGGAAGCGAACAATGGTCGTGTGTTTTTCCCTGCTGCCGAGGACATTGACAGTACCATCCTTGAACATCATGTTCTCATGGGCTTCGACCAGATGCGCTGCCCTCCCGCCTGGCTTGTGTGCCTCCTCCAGAAACCGGAGGGCACAGCTTTGTGTGATACGGATAATCTTCATGGTTTCTCCTATCTCCCGGCGCATATTTATTCGCCCCTCATGCGCCGACGGTCATTACTTTGTCCTTGAGGGAAAGGCACCGTATTCCGGTTGCGGGATTACAACTCCCGGTTGATCATCTGTCGGATGATCTTGACCGCACCCTGCATCCGTCTGCGGTTCAGCCGGTCATCGTGGAGCAGGATGTCCAGCGCATTGACTTCCTCCATGATGTTACAGAGGACTTGCCGCTGGTGGTCGCGGGCCATGTCCAGCTCCCTGTCCATGCGCTCATACTCGCTTTCGTACTCCGCAATATCGCTGACGTTTTCCGAGATGTAATCCTCCAGAGTCTCCCGGAGGTCGCTGCCGGCGCATTGCTCCACAGCGTCCAGCAAATCCTTGATGTCAAAGGGCGTGAGGAGCGACCCGTCTTTCAAAAGAATTACATGAGGCACACGCTCACCCCCTCAGTCCTTGAAATAGTACGATGGGGCGAGGTAACCAGCGGCGGCCAACGGTAAGCCCTCACACCAGTCGGGCTTGACCGCCATCAGCTTGCAGACCTCATCCACCGTGTACTTGCCAATCGGAGCTTCGATGATCACCTCATCGTGAACATGACCGACGATGTTCAGTCCATAGTCCTCCATCCGTGCCATCGCTTCGGCGAGGATGTCTCTGGCGATTGCCTGGGTCGCGTTTTCCACGAGCCGCCCGGAATACGTCTCCTGCCGGCTCCACTTGTGGTTTTGCCCCACGCCCTCATAGGTGAGGCTCATGCGCCCAAAGCGGTTAGGCTGTGTGCGGGGTTTGATGTAGGCCAGCCTTCGCCCGGAGGGAAGCACCATCCAGAGTGTGCCGGACCAGAACTCAAAGGCGATCTTTCCGATCTCGCTGCGCTCCCCGGTCTTGTAGGCTGTCATGGCGGCTTTTTCCACGTCCCACCAGTACTGCACAATCTTCGGATTTGCCTCCCGCCAGGAGTCGATGATCTCCGGGAGTTCCTCTTCCTTCAGCCCCATCTGCAACGCACCCATGCTGATGAGCGCCCCGGAGGAGCCTCCGTATCCACAAGCCAAAGTTGCGATCTTCCCCTTCTGCCTCAGCTCGCCGTTCACTCCGTGCTTGACGACCGGGACATGAAACATCTGGGAAGCCGTCGCACAGTACAGGTCTTCCCCATTCTCAAAAGCATCCAGCACCCATTGCTCCTCTGCTTCCCATGCAAGAACACGGGCTTCGATGGCGCTGAAATCAGCCACGATGAATTCGCAGCCTTCCTTGGGGACGAGCATCGTGCGGATGAGCTGGGAGAGAACGTCCGGGGTGTTGCCGTAGATGCTCTCGACCATATCGAAGCACCCCATCTTCACCAAATCCCGCGCCTGCTCCAGCGTGGAAATGTGGTTCTGCGGGAGATTTTGCAATTGGATATTGCGGCCAGAATACCGACCTGTGCGGCTTGCGCCGTAGAACTGGAACAGTCCCCGCGCCCTTCCATCCATGCAGACACAGCGTTCCGCAGCCTGGTACTTCTTGACGGAGCTTTTGGCCATCTGCAATCTCAGCTTCAGCATATCCATCGCTTCCTCGTCCACGCCGTTCTTGTCCAGCTCCCCGATCATCTGCGCCACGTCCTTTTTGCCGAGGCTGTCCATCGGGATGCCACGCTCATCCAGCCATGACTTCAACTGGGATACCGAATTGGGATTCTCCAGCCCGGTCAGCTCGTAGGCTTTCTTCGTCATGGCGTCCGACAGCATCAGGTCGCAGGCGATGGCCTGCTGCACCAGTTCCGTGTCGATTTTCACGCCCCGGTCGTTCACCCGCTCATTGACCCGGTAGTGGTGCCACTCCCGGTCGGGCATCGGAAAACGCTTCAGCCGTTTGTAGATGTCGATCTCGGTGTTCACGTCCTGGATGCAGTAGACCTTGAACTTCGCCCAATCCGCCGGGTAATGCTGCGGGAGATTCCTCGTGCGGTATCCGTTGGACTTCGTGGGCTTGCAGGGCATGGAGAACAGCTTAATCAGCCGCTCGCCCTCCTTGTCTTTCTGCTGCGCTGTCTTCAGCACCGCGCCCACGTCCTTCAGTGCCATCGGCAAGGTCAGCGACCCGGCCATGACCATCGTGCAGACCCAGTTGTCAGGAGAGAGGAATGCGCCCGGCTGAAGATACTGTCCGGGGAAATATCTCTGCAAATGGACTGAGAAGCATACCCGCTCGAATGAGGCATTGTGCGCGATGAGTCGGACTGTGCCGGACTGAAACGCCTCCAGCAGCTCTGCCGGAAACGGATCACCGGATGCGAGGTCACAGCACTGTGTCTCTCCGAAGCCGCTGCCGTCATCCGTAGCCCAGGCAATCAGCAGGATCTCAAAGCTGGGGTCTGTGGCGTAGCGGTACAGGCCACAAGTCTTGATATCGACTTCGGAGTATGTCTCGATATCAACTAAGGTTTCTTTCATGGGGTTTTCACCTCCATCCCATGTGTGTGTTGGTGATCGGTTGAACATCTGCCGGGCAGTCATCCTACCCGTTGCCCGCCGTCCGCCGCGTGGAGGCTGTTCTATGGACGGTAGCGCATGAGCGCCATTGCTGGCGCCCACACGCAAAGGAGAGAATAGTGAGATGATAGTTGAGTGACCTCACTTGAGGTAGTCCGGCAGATCCTCATCCGCATCCGCGCCACCGAGGACTTCCTCGTCCTCCAGCGCATCGAAGTCAGATTCCGCCGATGCACGGCCGGACAGACGCTCGCCATCGCGGACGAACTGCACGTTGCCCAGGCCAGCCGCCACGCCGCGGTTGCCGTTGGCGTTGAAGGGATAGAAATTCACGCTGACATTGCAGTAGCAGCCGGAGTAGACCATCATCGGGTCGGTGATCGGCTGGACACGGCGGTCCACCACCTGGGGTGCCTCCTTGCTGGTGGCGTTGAGGAACATACACTCCTGGTAGTTCTCATCGTCGGGGCGGTCAATATCGCCGTCACGCAGCGGCATCTTCAGATTGGGCGGGATCTTGCCGCCCCACTTGCGGGTCTTACCGTCCTCCTTGGCGGCTTCCACCGCTTTGTGGATCGCCAGCAGGGTCTTCTTGTCCGTCTTGGGAATCAGGCAGGACACGCTGAACTTGGCGTCACCGCCGTTGATGCTCTTGGCCTCAAAGATGTTGGCAAAGGAAATGCGGCACGGAATGACGACCTTGGTCACACTGGTATTGTTCTTGCTCGTAGTAACCATTGAAAAATCCTCCGTTTTCTGTAAATTGGGTCATTGTGTATTGCTTGCCGCCCTCACTTTTTTCAGTCGAGGGCGTCAAACTCGTCTGCTGCAGTCTGAAGATCGACCGCCTCTCTGGGGTCGGAGTCAGGCACCAGCGACAGCTTGCCGGGTGGCTTGACTACATACTCTCCCAGAACTTCCTGAAACTTTTTCTTCCCCATGAGCTTTTCAAACTCGGTCAGGGAGATCAGCTCCGTCTTGTAGATGTCGGTGTATCCGGCTTTCTGTGCAGCCGCGACCACCGACTTGGTGTCGAGGAACTGCCGCTTGCTCCTGCCCTCCACCACCTTGTAGCCCGCCCATGTGACGCCGTGGTTGATAGCCTCGGAGCTGACATAGGCAAAGATGGCTTCGATCCATGACTCGATGCGGTTCAGCGTCGGGAGCATCTGCTCGATGTCCGTCTTGGTCAGCAGAGCCGGAGACTTGAAGGTAGGAGCGGATGTGTCCGGGTCAAAGGAGGCTGTGGCGTCTGTCTCCTCCAGACAGTCACCGCGCTGTTCTTCCTCCAGCACCCCGGCATCCAGATCGAGGAACTCCTCTTTCACCAGCGCCAGGGCTTCCTGCGCACAGGCTTTACAAGCACACCGGACGCGGCAGAAACGGCACCAGTCGCCGGGAACCTGATTTCCTTTCCCCTCAAATGCCAGCTTCGCTCTGGGCCGGACGTAACTCTCGCCCCAGTCCAGCAGCTCGTCCACCGTGCATTCAAAGGTCGAGATGTTCTCAAGCCTTGGCTGGATGATGGTCATGGAGATCTTCTGGATATCGTACAGATACCCGTAGGCGTGGTAGGCGCCCAGCGCATACAGCATCATCTGGGGATTGTGGTCACAGCTGACGAACACTCCTTTGCCGTTCTTGTAATCGTTCACATAGAGCGTTCCATCTGCGATTATCACACAGTCGCCTGTACCAAAGCCGTCCGGCACGAGGTAGCTGTAATCCAGCCGTTCCTCCACCATGACCAGCGGGTGCGGGCAGGTCTCCTTGATGCGCTCGATCTGGTTGATGATGAACTCCGCATAGATGTCGGTGTTGCCCTCCATCTCCTCGCTGTCAAACTCCGATGTCGGACGCTGCACCCGCTCATGCAGGTACTTGCGGATCTTGTACTCGCCCAGCGCATGGGCGGCGGTTCCCTCCTCGGCATACACTGAGGATTCATTGGGGAAGTTCTGCTCCAGCCGGGCGGATGGCGTACAATTCAGCCACCGCTTCGAGCTGGAAGCAGACAATATCGCATGGACTTCCGGCATAGGGCACCTCCCATCACAGCTGGGAGATGTCGGTCAGGAAAGCCTCATACTTCTCCGCCGGGAGGTCGGACAGTGCGTCGACGCCGTAAGCCTTCAGAAGCTGGCCGATCTTCTCATTGTTGCTGCGCTTCTGCTTGATCTTGGCCACGATGACCGAGGTGATGTCATCCTTTGTGAGGATGGGCACACGGGGTTTCTGCAGCGCAGGCGGCTCTGTGGGCTTATCTGCTCCCGGAGCTTTATCGGGTGGCTCCTCCTTCTGGCTGGTGTCCTCCCACGGCGGGGTATCCGCTGTGTCTACCGGGACGCTGTTGTCCTCGGTCTCCTCTGCTGCTGCGGCGTCATCCTGCGCATCCCCTTCTGTGGGGTCAGGAGCGGTTTCTCCCGGCTCGTTATCGGATACCGGCTCGGCATCGGGGGCCTTCTGCCGCTTCACCGGCTTCTTGCGGGGACGGGGAACCGTCACACCCTTTGCGGACACATCTGCCGGGATGGGCTTGTCCGGGGGAAGCGTGGTGACGACAGGAAGCAGCTTGTCTTCATCCTCTGCTGCGCTGGCTGCCAGAAGCGCCAACTGCTCAGACACGCCCTCAAACATCTGGGCAAAACCCTGAAAGACCTCCGTCAGACCGTCCACGATCTTCTTCGGAGCCGCCAGCATATCCATATCCATGTTCATGCCTCGTCCTCCTCATCGATCACGCTGTCCAGATACTCAATCTGTGCCGCGAGGAATGCCAGGACAGTCCTCTCGCACATCCCGGTACGGCGGCGGATGAAGCGCACCATCTGGTCGAAGTCGATGCCGTCATCTTCGTCATCGCTGTGGTCGCGGGATTTGTTGGCACAATGGTCGCAGGAGCCGCAGTGGTTGCAGGACTTACCATGACCGCAGTCACAGGTGTCCTCACCGGCCTCACGGTCCTCACCGGACACACCCTCCAGCGCACCGGGGCCATAGTTGGTGGTCATACGCTCATCCATGTGGATGTGCAGGTTCTCGATGCAGATGCTGATGGGCTGCTTCTTTGCAGGCTCGGCGGGCGCGTCCATGCTCTCAGCGGTCGGCGTGGCCACCTTGCCCACAGTCTCCTTGCCCACGGCCTCATGGCTCACAGGCTCGTTGTCCTCATCAATCTTCTTCACCAGCACGCGGATGCCAGCGATGGGAATGCCAGCTCCGGATGCCGCGATAGCCTTCATCAGTTCATCCAGATTCGTATTCTTCTTATCCATTGTTGCTCTCACTTTCTGCAGCGTTGCGCTGCCCTTGATAACCAGCGGATATGCCCTTAATGAGCAGCTCCACCATGCGACTTGGTTCCGGCAGGTTGCGGACCGGTTTGGCCAGCTCCTTTGCCCTTGCAATTTCCACCGCCATACCTTCAGAGATGGTGTCTCCGAACACCCAGATCTCATCAGCTTCCTCCAGCCACTGAAGACCCAACCGGATGCCGTCCTCCCTCTCCCGCTTCTCCTCATCCTTCAGAAAGGTCGTGAAGTAGAGGTGCGGTGCCAGCGGCATGAAGCCGAGGGTAGTAAGGATACGGCAGGCGGTTTTGGCGCGGTGGATGTTTGATTCCAGTTCCGCTTTCCGGCTCTCCTCCGTCTCCGACAGCGGTCGGTACGGCGAACACACGAAGATTTTCTTCGGAGATGTGGAATTGCCGGAAGAAGCGGATGGGTCATGGGATGCGTTTGTGCCGGGCGGCTTCAGTTCACGGGGATTCTTGATGCCGCTCTGTACGGCCTGATGTTCATTGTTCATGGCTCTTGCCCTCCTTGTTGTTTTCGAAGAAGTAATTCCTTCATAAAGCACACCGTTTGGAGCCAAATTACAGACACTTCTTAAAAAACTTTTTTCAGTTTTTTTATTGCCTGGGTCATGATGCGGTTCACTGACTGCTGACAAATCCCCAGCTCTTCAGCAATCTCCTGCTGGGTCATTCCCTTATAGAAGTAGAGCTGGATGACCTCACTCTGCCGCTCGGTCAGCTTTCCCATTGCGGCATACAGCCTGCGAAGCTCCTGATCGGCGATCATCTCGGCATTATCTTCCTCCAGGAAATCAACCATGATGGAATCTGACCAGTCAGAGCCATCGCACTCCAACACAGCCGCCTCGTACTTACTGCTGGTTTTGTTCAGGTTGTGCTCCAGCCTGCGCTCACCTTCCATGATCAGCCGCAGGCTCCACTCCGCTTCCTCAAAGACCTCTGCCGGCACCACCTGATATGTCCCGTCGTTGAAGTCGTAGCGGTAATCCCCGCAGCGGTCTACCGCCATCACAGAGCGCGCGCCATCCATCTCGTACACAGCGTATCCGTTCTGATAAGCAGTTAACGTTGCTCCGTTCACGCTGGTCTGTGCCACTGCCACCGGGTTCTGCTCCATGAGCTGTTTGTACTGAGGCAGCTTCTTCTCCGTGACCTCGGCGATCTTGCTCTTCAGCTCCCGGAGGGTGATGTGTGCGTTCTCCGCGATTTCTGCCACAGCCGCCGTCGCAGTCTTCATCACATCGTCCACGCTCGGCAGAAGTTCGCTCACTCCCACACTGGGCTTGCGAATCTCCATCACGCCCACGCCACCGTTGATTGCGACTGCTCCGGGCATAAAGCCCTGACCTGCTACGTTCTGACCCATCATCATGTTCATCTTCATTTTTCTGTCCTTTCCCCCGGACTCTGGGAGGGAAGGATACCGAAGCGGAGCATGATGTGCGTCGAAACCGGACGGTAGCTGTCGGGAATACGACACCAGGTGTCGGGATTTCGCCCTACTGAACTATTCCCGTGAAAACGGAAAAAGCCCGATTCCAGAGATCGTAGAGTACACCCATACACCGGCCGCCTCACCGCCAGCTGTTCGCTGGCTGGTAAAACTCCGTTATGGTATCCTTCGCCTTCTCTAGAATCGGGCTTACGATATTATTTTGTGTTCGCAGGCTGCCCTCTGTGGGGCTCGTCCCTTGAACTGTCTATATCATATCAGGACAAAACAGGTAAAACCACGACAGTAGGTGTCGGGAAAATGTCCACCTCAAAAAGCACGTATTTGCACGATTTTCCGGAATTTCCATATACTTTTTCTCTTTCAAAAGGTCATTTTCCCGACCATATGGGGCCGATTTAGGGTCAAAAACCCGACACCCACTGTCGCATTTTCAAAAAACTTTTTTTGTTTAAGGCATAAAAAACCGGGATGCTGTCATGCACCCCGGTCATACGCCGTATATATGTCGCTTTATCTCACCTCTGCCGGCCTCATTGTGGTCTTAACCGTCTTTATCATCCGTGTCCCCGCCGCTTTGGGCGGAAGGTTTCTCTCGTTTCCCTCTCCCCGGAACAGAGGAGGGTACCCCTGTTTCTGGAGAATATCCTCACACCGTTCTACCGAAATCTGTTCTGACTGGAGCAGAAACTGGCGGTAAAGAAAATCGATCTCTGATTTGCGAAGCGCGTATCCCGCATTCTCGATCAACTCCATAGATATATAATACGGCAAACTCAGTGCAACGCAGATTCCAACAATATGCGGTAGCGAAGGTCTGTCGGAATTCAGATAGTTGTACAATGCCTTGGGACTGACCCCCAGCATGCCCGCAAGCGTCTCCTGTGTCAGATTTTTCCTTTTCAGAATGTGTTTAATGGATTCCCCGAATTCGTCCTCCAGCTCTTTGTAGATATCCATCCACAGCAGACTGTCCGAGACCAGGCGACTGTTTTCCTTTTCATAACCATCTGTCCCTGGTTCCGCCGCAAGGGTATATCCCGACGGATATTGTCCGGTTTCACCCTTCTTCCTGAATACTACGCTTTGCCGAAATTCACCCTTCATCCTGCACCCATTGACCTTGAATGCCAAGCAGCATTCGTCAATGTGGTTCCGTGCGTAGTATGTCAGGCGAATCCTCCTAAACTCATCGATATAGCAGTAACGTTCATCATTGATACAGAAATGGCCTTCTACATACCGGTAGCGGCCACTGCGCAGTGCAGATTCAAATGCACTATCCGCACAAGCGAGTTTGGCTGCATCCTGTACAGAGATTGTAAACGTGGTCTTTTCCGGCCATGTACCAGCACACCCGTGGTCGGGGATGACCTGACCGTTCACATACTCGCGGATTCCCTCTGCCTCATAGTACCCCAATTCGATCATCCTGCATTTGGCCATCGAAAAAGAAACACCATTTCTCTCTGCCAGCAGCTCTATCATATTCCGCATACTTTCCGGTGACCGAACTCCTCCATGTTCCGCCATCGTCCTATCGACAAAGCATACCGTATCATCACGCTCCAGCAGCAGAAAAGCCGGCAGCTTCTCGCATTGCTTCTCCATCCATTCGATTGCCGTTCCGCAGTGGATTCTGCAGCGGTGCTCCTTTCTTCTGCTGGAATATGCCTTGTACGGTCGTCCTGCCATCATCTGTAGAAGAAAAAACCATCTGTCCAGATACATATGGCAGCATTCATGGACAATCGTACTGTTGCGGACAGCCGCTGAAGAACAGTTATCCTTGCTTATCAGAATCGTTCCCGGCCGTATCCTTTTTCGATATACAGCCCCTTCATCATCGATCAGGTCTATTTCCCCATAGTCATAGTATATCTGACCCATGATCGTCTTATCAGCAAAACGGACATCTTCTATCCTTTGCCCCATCCTATGCGCCAGTTCTTCTGCTTCCACAACCGTGGTGTCCCCGCCGATCGCTTTCCGATTCTCAGGAAAATACCGATCAAGCATATCATGCGCAACACGTTCGTAATCCTCTGCCCGCAGAATCGGCAGCAGGTATTCATTCGTTTCGATCCAATATCCGGGGAAAACTGGATCATCCTTCCACTGATCATTCAACCGGATTAGCGGGCCTATGCAGCTTTGGTGGCAGGGACGCAGGTCAAAAATGTACCGCATCCTGAATGCCGTATTCTGAAGCTCTATCCTGTTATTCCCATCTGCTCCTTCAACCTGTCCCCGGACAATGAAGTCAACGACCGTTGCCTCGGTCGGCTGCTGGAGCTTCGACAAGGTCTTATAGTAATGCCAAGCCCGCAGCCGCATCCTCTGTGCGTTCGGAAGGATACCAGCACGTTGAATCTCAGCTTTCTCCATCTGAAGGTAGTTGTTCAGCACTCCCTCAATATCCTCGTGGAAGCATTTTTGCAATATCTCAAACGCAGAATAGGGCTGAGGATCAGCTGCCAGATTATGTTGAATGGCAGCACTATACTGCGCCGTACCATTGTATTGTCCCGTTATGCATCGCGAAACACTCATATTCTGCGGCGTACAGCGGCTCACAGGCAGGACGATAGGGTTCTTTCCCTGCCCGAAGTCTGTCAGCGTCAGCGCGTACTCCATCCTATCAGCTCCTTACTCGTCTTATAATGGCAGTATTATACACCGCTGGAGTATCCAAATCAATAGAATCTGCACAAAATATTTTTCTTCTACATCTTGAACGCACAATATTCTTGTGCTATAATGAGGCTGTCAGGTGGGAAAGAACCCATTATGTTCCACCTGTCCAAGGAGGAAAAGCAATGTCTAAACAAATAAAAGGCACTTCTTTTGCATCCAAAAAAGAAAAAAATGCCGCTGGAAGCCGCACTGTTGTGCATCTTCCCAATTCTGATGCGCAAAATGATGCTGTGCCATCGTTCGGTGCCGTCCTGCGCAAGTACAGAAACAAAAACGAAATGAGCCAGCCTGAACTGGCTGAAATCATGGGCATCTCCCGTAACACGATCACGAATTGGGAGAACGATAAATGCCGCCCGGAGGTCGATTCCATCCGTACCCTTTGCTCCATGCTGGGAATCCCTCTCTATGAGCTGTTCGGCCTGTCCAATGATTCTATGCCCTCGCCGCATGAAAACGTTATTCTTTCCCAGTACAGGCAATTAAGCCGTGTTGGGCAGAAAGTCATCGATAAAACAATCCACTCTATGCTGGAAGAGGAAATAGACGCACGCGACAGATACCTGGAAGAATCATACGACCTTGTTCCGCTGGAATCCACGCCATCTGCTGCCGGCCCCGGCTGTGATTTCGTTGATCTGCCGCCAGAGTATGTGTTCGTAAAAAAGACCGGGTACAACGAATCCGCTGATGCTTTGATCCGTGTATCCGGTGCAAGTATGGAGCCAGCCTTTTATGATGGCGATCTGGTGTGCGTCAGATACACCCAGGATGTGACGGATGGCGACATTGTCATCTGCTCTACCGCCGACGGCGCCGTCATCAAGCAGCTGATGAACCACCGGCTGTATTCACTGAACAGGGCTCTCCCTTACGGTGATAAAAACGAGGACGACCATGTTACTGTCGTCGGCAAGGTTCTGGGTAAAGTAAGTGACCGCGATCTGGCGAACGAAGAAGATATCCCTGTTCTGGAAGTAGTCAAAGCAGCGGATGTCCGTGCTTTCAAGCAGAAGTACGGGCTACTGTGAGGGGGTGACAGCTATGGCCAAACGACAACAAAAGACCGAACGTATCTATGTGAAAGTAGCATCGGAGTTCGATTCCACCGGCTATATGCTGCCTACATCGATCACATGGGCTGATGGCAGAACCTTCCCTATCGATAAGGTGCGAGACTTCCGGCCAGCCGGAACCGCTGATAACGGTTTCTCCGGTGATTGCTTCACGGTGCTCATCCAGGGGCAAGAGAAACATCTGTTCTTTGAACGCATCGATCAGCGATTCACCGGTCGACTCGGTAGATGGTTTGTGGAAAGGACAACGCAGTAAATTATCATTTCTGAGAAAGGAGGCGTTTTTCGGTGCAGCATACTTATTTAGCCATTGATTTGAAGTCGTATTATGCAAGCGCCGAGTGCGCCTCCCGGCATCTCGATCCGCTGACCACCAACCTGGTCGTGGCAGATGCTTCCCGGACGGAGAAAACCATCTGCCTGGCGGTCTCCCCTTCCCTCAAAGCCTACGGCATTCCAGGCAGAGCGCGGCTCTTTGAGGTCGTGCGGAAGGTCAAAGAGGTCAACGCGGAGCGGCTCCAGAGCGCCATCCGCAACCATACCGCTGTATACAAGGACGGCAATCCATCCCTATCCTCCAAATCCTACGATGCCAACGCACTGGCGAAAGACCCGTCACTGGAAGTCGATTATCTGGTGGCGCCGCCCCGGATGCTGTATTACGAGAAGGTATCCCGGCAGATTTACAGCATCTATCAGAAATACATTGCGCCGGAGGATATTCTGGTGTATTCCATCGATGAGGTATTCATCGACGCAACCGCCTACCTCTCACACTACCAGATGAGCGCCCGCGACCTCGCCATGACAATGATCCGGGAAGTGCTGTATACGACAGGCATCACGGCCACGGCCGGCATCGGCACCAACCTTTATCTCGCCAAGCTGGCGATGGACATCACAGCGAAACACGCTGCGCCTGATAAGGATGGTGTGCGTATTGCAGAACTGGATGAGGAGTCCTTCCGCTATCTCCTCTGGGATCACAAGCCGCTGACGGACTTCTGGCAGACCGGCCCCGGCACAGTCAGGAGGCTGGAATCTCTCGGTATCCATACAATGGGGGAACTGGCGCGGTTCAGCCTTACCCGTCAGGATATGCTCTACGACAGATTTGGCGTAGATGCAGAGATCCTGATAGACCACGCCTGGGGTCTTGAACCCTGCACGATGCAGGAAATCAAATCATACCGGCCTTCTTCCACCAGCATCAGCGAAGGACAGGTTCTCAAGGAGCCCTACACCAACGCAAAGGCACGGATTATCGTCCAGGAGATGGCAGATAATTTGTCCAACCAGCTTCTCGGAAAGAAACTGGCTACCGATGGGCTTGTACTGACTATAGGCTATGACCGGGAGAACTGCGACAAGGGCTTATATTCTGGCCCTGTACACATCGACCACTACGGTCGGAAGGTTCCTCCTGGCAACCACGGAACGGCGAAACTCAATAATCCCACCAACCTGTCCAGCCAGATTATTGCCGCAGCGGTGGGGCTGTTCGACCAGATCAGCAATAAGTCTCTGACCATCCGCAGGATTAATATCGCCGCTATCCGGGTCGTTGAGGACGAAGGAATCTATCAGCTGGATCTGTTCACAGACACCAGTAAGCTGGAAAGGGAAAAGCAGCTCCAGCAGGCTATGCTGGGAATCAAGCAAAAGTATGGAAAGAATGCTGTGCTGAAGGGCACGAGCTATATGGACGGTGCCACTATGCGCGAGAGAAATGAGCAGATTGGCGGGCATAAGGCCAAATGAGGTTTAAGGCATAGAGCCGTCAGAAGGGAGGATAACCGATGAACTTCAAGAACACGCCCGAAGGAAAAATTGTCCGGCAGAAGTATGCGGATATCCTTCCCCTCTCCCGTCCGGAACCGATAAAGCCTCGGATGACCACGCTGAATAGGGCAAAGATATTCTCCCCCTTCGCTGCGCTCCGGGGATACGATGAGGAGATTTCCGATCAGGACCGGGTGCAGAGACTGATAGCCAAGGCAGAACTATCTGATGAGGACAAGGGACGCTTATCCGACCGTCTCCTGCAAGTCCGAAAAGGAATGACGATAACCGTCCGTTATTTTCACAGCGACGCTGTATACGCTCCACTGGGGGCATACGAGTCGCTGACCGGGACTGTTGCCAGAATTGACCCTGTGTACAGGGAAATCGATATACGAACCGGGACAACGACAGCACTTGAAAAATCACCGCCTGTCACGATCTCCTTCGATGACCTTGTTCAGGTTGCTGGAAAAGGAATCGTGGGCATAGATGATTTTCTTGGGCTTGAAGAATACTCTGATGATGAATGATACGAGGTGTAAACACTTGAATTACTATTTCTGTGATGCCTGCCATTACTGCTTTGAAGATACGTCTCTGCCGGATCGCTGCCCCGACTGTGGGAAACAGATCCACCGCGGCTCCCCTGCAGTGCGGCAGGCAACCGAAAAGGAAGTAACCGACTTGCTCCGTGCCAGAGCAGATGATGAAGCCGAGCTCAATCTCACCGCCTGTGGCTAACATCTAGCCACAGGTTTTTTCTGTCCAAACAAAAAAGAAGCTGAGGCGCACCTTTTTCTGGCGTGCATCAGCTTCTAAACGAAACTATTCTATGTCATGCAAGATAATACTGATGTTATGATCTGTATTATCTCATGCTGTCCTTCTATCTATCATGCTGTTAATGGAGCCCTGTAACACCTTCAGCACCGCCAGATCCATACCAGAAACAGCACTGGCATATGGAATAAAGTCACTCGGCAAAATCTCCATAAGGTTACAGTCAAATATCTGGCAAAGGGAAAGAATGTCTTCCGGGGAACACAACGTCTCGCCGCTCTCAATGCGTCCTACTTTGCGTCCGCCCCAGCCAAGGATTTCTGCCACATCCTCCTGCGTAAGACCAGTTTTCTTTCTTGCCTTCTGAAGATTCCCTCCGATTTCCTTTTTATGCTCCTCAGTCGTATGTTGGGGTTTCAGTTTCGCCCTGTACCTGTTGAGTTCATCAGATGTAAGCAAACATATTACCCCCACACCTCAGACTGCGATTAGCAGCCTCAGAAGTGGGAGGAGTGGGAATAGACAGAAGCATCGGATCAGTTACGGCACCGGTATTGCTTCTCCCCGCTGTATAGTTTCTATTCATCCAGGCAGTCCGTATCATTTGACTGACCCGTGCGGTCTTTAACCTGCGTAATGCCCGCAACTGTTCTCTTCGTTTTTCCAACCTTTCAATTTCAAGTAGCAGGGCGAAATTAGCCCGAATTCTCTCTTGGAATTCTCTGCCCAGTATTCTATTATATATCTGAATGATAAGGTCGGTTTCTTCATTAAGGTCAATTTCTTCATTGTACCCGCCTACACCCGAAAAGAGTTCTACTTCGTGTATCTCTTTCTCGACCTTTTTCGTTTCTTGCCGGATGTAAGCCTTACTTACGGCGTCAACTATTTTTGACGTGTCAAAAAAACAGCTTTCACCGTTTCGTTTAATGACATTCATCGATATACATTCACCTGCTTTCTCTGCGTTGTCAACACACCGAATTTCTTTTATCGCCCCTCCAAGCGATTCTTGTATTGTATTGCAATCTACATTATATCAGAGAAAATAGCGGATGGGAAGAATATCCATAAGTTTTTGATGATGAATGATCCGAGACATAAAACAACACCTGTGGCTCGGAAACTGGGATCAGTTCATCTTAGCCACAGGCGTTATTGGTTTTACTCTGTGATTGGTGGATAAAGCGGCAGGCAAGCCGCTCCTGCAGTAAAGAATCGGACAAGCTAATCCTTCTCCAGCTCCATGACCAGTCTCGCTCCGGTCTTCATGCCCTCAATGTACGCAACCTTCTCAAAAATTGCGCACATATGGTACACGGCATTCATGTACCGTTCCCTCTCCGCCTCAGTGTCAACAAGGGAACGCAGCGCCTTTTCAGCTTCACTGATTCCGGCCTTCAGCTCTGGCGTTTCCACAGTATTGTACTCTGTGTACGCCATATAAATCAGCTCCAGCAGAGAATCCACCTGCTCCTCATAGTCTGCCGGATGCTGCTCCAAATAATCTTTCACCGAAGCAATAATAGAAGTTGTGTGCCCAGTTCGGATACCAATATGGCCTTTGACGCCCGGCTTGCTCACGCTCTTATCGTCCATAATATCACCTTCCTTTACCGAAGAACGCTAATTCTTCCAAGTTATGGTGATATTACGTCTAAAAGAAGAACATAGCAAGTAGATTATTTCAAAGCAACAATCTGATTATTTGCCACTCATAAAGTAGGCCGGATCACACAAAGCTCATTTGCTCTGTATCTTTATTTCTCACCGGCTCCATTTTCTCTTTCGCTTTCTGCGGCGCATCGATCAGGCCGAACCGATAGAACATTGCATAGATGTAGGTCACGCCTCGAATATCACCGAGGGCTTTCGGGCGGTCAACTACAGAGCCAATACTCGGGATATTATGAAAGGCCAGCAGAACCGAACTCCAAGCCAGGCTTTTACTATTCTCCCGCCGGTCTATGAACAGCTCCTTCGTATAGGTATCCCCTCGCCCTTTCTTCAGACTGTAGGAAAATACCAGCCCGGAATAGGTGCGAAACTTGTATCCCTGGAACTCGATCATCGCTGCCCACAGAGCTTCCTCGGTCTGCTCTGTCCTCAATTCCTCCAACACCTTATTCCGCTTCCTCATCCGGCGGATGCGCTCTGCGCCAACGCTGAGATTATTGCTGTCCGTCTCGGCGGGGAAATACACGCCTTTCTCATAAGGCAGATATGAAGTAACGGAGGCTTTGGATAGATTCAGTTCCCTCATCGTCGCTGCGATGGCTTCTGTGTGTGACAGACCAGCCTCCCTGTGAGTACCGAAGACCTTTTGAACCTGATCGGCGGCATCAGACTTATTGTCACGGGACACCCGAACTGAGAATCCCGTGTCCCTAAATTTTATGAGAAAATTTTATCCTGTCATCGCTTTCCGGCTTTCCCTTCCTTTGTTATTGTATTCTTTACAGCACATGCTGCAATAAACAGAAGGAGGATTTTTTTATGTCCAACAGCAATCACTCATCAACACCCGGCGCACTGCCACCATCTCAGCAGACATCGGCATCTACAGAAACATGGATCACCGCCGCGGAAGCGGCCTCCATCCTGCACCTCACACCGCGCACAGTCCTAAACCGTGCCGCCTCCGGCAAACTGCCGGCCAGGATCCCGGAGGACATGCCTTTTACTTATGACGGCCGGCAGAACTACCTGATCCGGCTGGAGGGTCTGCCTCAAAAGGCACAGCTTGAATATTTCCGCAGGCATCTTCCGGACAGCCAGCGGTGCAGCCTGGATCTGGCTACCCCAAGGAGCGCCTTTGGCGATGTGTGGCTCTCCGCTTTTCTGGATGTGGCACAGCTCATCTGCGATGCCCAAATGATCCGGCAGAGATCCCATCATTCAGGAAATGTGACCGTAGGACTCCGTAAGCTCGCTGAGTCCAACGGCATCTCCCTGGCGACCCTCTACCGGCTCTGCGGGAAACCTTCATCGAGAGAACTGTCCATGCTCTATCTCGACCCGGTCTATCTCCAGGCCAGACTCCCCAGGACCATGTGCCTCTGGAGCGTGGACCTGGCTTATGCCCTCTATCTCGACCATCATCAGCATTTTTCACAAAACAGCATCTTCCGGGAGCTGGGAGCCCATGGGGATGTCCCCTGTGAGGCTTGCCCTTATCATCCGGGACAAAGCCTCCCTCCCAGCAGGGAGATCCCTGTCTGTACATTACCAGGCGGCACGATGCGTATCCCGAATCACCGGAAGACCGTTAACCGGCTCCTGGCCCATATCCCGCCCCAGATGATCTGTTACTGCAGGGAAGGGGTACGTAAATGGAGCAGCCTGTATGGACACTTCACGCTCAGGGAAAGACCGCTCCTTGTCAATGAGCTGTGGCAGGGCGACCATCATGTGTTCGACCTGTTTGTCCGCGTGAAAGTAAAACGTCAGGTCAACGGGCGCACCTTTGAAAAAGAGATCGCTGTCCGTCCTACGCTCACCGCATGGATGGATACCGCCACGGGCTGCATCGTGGGATGGGTGATCTCCATCCTCCCCAATGCAGATACCATAGCGGAAGCTTTCTGCCGCGCGGCGGCCCTTACCCAGGGAGAGATCTTCCATGGACTCCCCAAAGCCATCCTGGTGGACTGCGGCAAAGATTACCGCAGCGCCCTGCTGGAAGACCTCCCCGATGAAGTTCCCGTTAACGATGATGGGCCTTTATACCTCAACAAACGTTTTGGCGGCCTGGGCCTCCTCCCCGCTCTGGGTGTGGAAGTCCATCACGCCCTTCCCTACCATCCACAGAGCAAATCCATCGAGCGGATGTTCGGAACCCTGGAGCGGGAATGGATCTGTAAGTTAAAAGGCTGGTGTCGGAGCAGTGTGAAGGAACGTCCCAACGGGTTCGCAAAACACCTGCGTCAGCTCCTGGAAAAGAAGGAGCTGCTGACCATGGATGCTTTTGTGCGGAAGTTCCAGTCGGAGATCCTTCCTGCCTACCACCATTTCCATGATAAGAGTTCCGCTTCAGATAAAGCGGAGGCTGGCACCCAGGGGTGGCTGCCTTCTTTCGACTCGATGAGTCCTCTGGAGAAGTACGATGTGTTGGAAAAACCATACCTTATCACTCCAGACTGGCAGACATTATGCGCCCTTAAGCTCCATCATGCCGCCAATTGCCGCATCGGACGCCACGGTATCCGATTCCAGAACGTCTGGTACTGGGACGATGCGCTGCGGGAGCACATCGGCTCATCTGCGGATATTTTCTATCACTCTGTGGAGAAACCTTATGCGCCCTCTTCCCTTACGGTCACAGTCAGCGGAAGGTTTGTCTGCGAGGCCTTCCCGGCACAAAAGCTGCCCTTCACCGGCGCGGATCCGGCAGAGCTGCAGGCCCACATGGATGGGAACCGGCAGCACGAGAAGGAACTGAAGGAGACTATCACAAGGATCAACCGCTCCGCCGCCGCAATCCTGCCGCCGGAAGCCTCAGCCTCCACGGTATCTGAAAAAGCACAACTGCGGGGCTACTGCTATGCGGCTTCTGTTACTGAACAGGCATCGGCACCGTCTGACAGTGCTGGCACACTGCCGGATGGCCCGGAATGTGTTCCGGAAGCCGATGCCCGTTCCAAAACAACCTCCCCGGCAAATGTCCAGGAGTTTCTGAACTTCCTGTTTGGGGAGGAATCTATATAAACGCGGAGAAAGGATCCGCGTTTATACCGAAAAAAGAAAGGATGATAACTGCTATGTCTATAAAATACGAAACGATCAAAAGCGAAACGATACATACTGAAAATGCTGACCTCACCACTACGTTCACCGCTAAAAGGGACCCTTTTGATGAGCCATTGGAAGATAACCTCATCATGAACGACACCCTGTTTGCCGAAGCCAGGAATTCCGTCACCGTAGACGGGATGGAATATTCCTTCCTTAAGCCGCCATATATGAACTTTGATGACCAGTTCCGCACCAAGCGCAAACTCCGGGAAGCCTACACCCAGCATGAATTCCTCCTGCTGTATGGGTATTCCGGATGCGGGAAGACTACCGTGCTGACTCAGTTCCATGAAAGATTTCCGGATTACATCCATCTGATCACGGATTTTACTTCCCTGAGTCCGGCCAATCTCATTGTAAAAATGGGGGAATTCATCGGCCTCCCGTTAAAACTGCGCTCCTCTGAGATATTCACTCTACAAGACCGGTTAAGATCTATGAGCGGTGTCATGTACCTGATGGATGAAGTTTCCCTTGATGGGCCGGGTTCCTTCACAAAACTGGAACTGCTCCGCAAGATCTATATGGAGACCCATGTGCCCATCTGCATCTGCGGCGTGCCAAGGTTCTATTATCAGCTGTATGACAGCCGTCACTATGACAAGTACTGCTCCCTGATCACCCGGCTGGATGAGCATGAAATGAAGGGCATGCGCCGGGAGGATGCAGGGAACTACCTGAACATGGTCGCTGAAAAGGAAGCCCTCCGATTTACTTATCCGGCACAACAGGCGCTGATCCGGATCGCGCTTTCCACCACCACCGGCGGGATCCATGCCTTTACCACCATCATCGGCAGATGCATCACCCTCGCCAGGGTCATGTATTACAAAGCTCCGGGACACTCTTTTCCAGACAACACCCATTGCATACGTCCTGCTGTACCGGAAGGGAAGACCTATCCCGGCGCCGAACTGATCCTCACGCCCCCGGCTACGCCGGAGCCTGTCCTGATCGATGAAGGTATGGTCAGCAGTATGCTGAACGAATACAAGTCCCATTTCCCGACGGATACATCTGAAAGTAGGAAGAGATCCTGATATAAATTAGGATCTAAACAGCTTCAAACGGCACATCCAGCGGGCAGATTCTTACGAGTCTGCCTGCTCTTTTACGCCTGGGACACTTCTTTCTCAATGGGACACTGGATTCTCACTTTTCTCGTCCCGTGACACTTATACACGCCAGCGGTTATCAGCAGCTTACGCACCTTGATAGGATTGAGGTCGAGTTCATCAGCTATAGTTTGGAGGGAAGAAGGGGCATCTGTACTGTAGAGAGCCACAGCAGCGTCCATCTGATTCTGAAGGATGGCGCTTGGGTTGTAGTCAGGCTTGGATGGCTTGCGGCCGCCACCCGGTTTTCTTTTTGCTTTCTTATTGTCCACAGCCTTATTACCCCTCCCTTCTATATACCCCATCAGGTTATTTTATTTTCGTTACAAACTATATACGCACTCCCACAGAAAGCCGTGTGTCCAATCCACACGGCTCTGTTTTTTATTTCAGCTTTTCCAGAATCTCTGCCGCCGAAACGCCATCGGCCATGAGCTTCTGAATCGTCTCTTCCAGTTCAGCCTTCTTCGCTTCTTCAGCCTGCGCAGCATCGAACGCTGCTTTCTGCTCTTCCAATTTACTCAGCTCAGTATCCAGCTTCTTCAACTCCGCCTTCTTCGCTTTCAGATCAGCCTTGAGGGAAGTCAGATTCTCTTCGAGGGAAGCGATCTCCACTGTGAGATTCTCCTTGGCAGAAGACTTTTCAGCAATCAGCGCATCGAAGTCGTTGTTGACCACAGCGACTTTTCTGGGAGCCTTATTCTTAGAACCCTTGGGACGCGGCATAGATGTACACACTCCTTATATTTGAGGATTTAATTGTGTATTAAGTATATAGCGAGAACCAGCAGAAATCAAGATGCAGTCTTGCTTTATGCGGCAAGTACGACATCAGTTCACCACAGCTTCCGGAACTCGCTGACGCTTTCCAGCTTTTTGAACACGCGGCTGAAGTAGTTCCGCTCTCCGATGCCGCATTCCAGACCGATTTCCTCTATTATATTTCGAGATTCTCATTGTGTTTTTTCCTACAATCCACTATAATAAAATCAACCTCGTCGACGCAGGAAAAATTAGATGAGGAGATACCGTTATGAACAAAAGAATCTTCATGCTACAGCGTCAATACGAGTTGGCCCTTTTCAGCGATTTCGCGAGCGGTGCATATCACGAGAATGGTTGTCGTGTCCGTTGTCCCAAGTGCGCCTACTTTGCGATTATGTGGAGCAACAATGACAAACTCTGGTTCTGCCCGCAATGCGGATATGAAGTTGAACGGATACAATTCTTCCGCCTCATTGATGCTGGATCCAATTTCAAGTGTCTATCCTGCGATCAGAACTACCCGTATTGTAGCATGAACTGCAAACAGTAATCGTTATCTCGGGGACACGCCTTTCGCGTGGCCCCATTTCAAATATTTGAGTCACGTATCAACACTTGTCCTTCACGATTGTGAAGCCAGAGTATCTTCCTCGCTTATCTCCCTATCTTTACCACACCCTCCGAAACTCACTAGGACTTACACCTTCCAGCTTCTTGAACACGCGGCTGAAGTAGTTCAACTCTCCGATGCCGCACTCCAGACCGATTTCCTCAATACTTTTGTCGGTAAACCGCAGCATCCGCTTCGCATGGGTGATCCGCACCTGCTGCAAGTAAGTGACCAGCGTCACACCGTATTGCTCTTTGAACAGCCGGGCCAGATAGTGCTTATCGATGAAAAAGTGACTGGCCACGGATTCCAACGACAGCTTCTCGCTGTAATGCTCGTCCAAGAAGGACTTCACACACGATACTTCCATCTTTTTCGGAGCGTTGGCATGAGCCTCATGGTGCCACGAGGATTCCATCAGAAGCGTGAGAAGATCATTTAACTTCCCATTGATCCGCATATCCCGGATGTAGTCGGAAGAAGAAGCCAGTGTGTAGATACCCGTAAGAATGGTACAGTATTGGGACACATCGGCTCCACGGATCACCGGCAAACCACCACGCTCACAGTATTTTGCGTAGATAGCTGGCATAGATGGTCCGTAGAAATGGCACCAACGGAGGGACCATAATTTACCTCCATCCTTTTCTGTAGCACTGTGGTTATTATCCACACTGTGACCATTACCGGTACTACAGCTATTCCCCGTACTATGGCTATACGCCTTCCGGCAGTCGATAAACACCACATCGCCAGCTTTCAGATCATACTTCTTTCCTTCATAGACCAGTTCCCCTTCCCCATCCTCAACCATAAAACAAAGGTAAGATTGAAGTTTCTCACGCTTGCTGGTGTGTGGTTTGATCGCTGTTAAAGAACCGACCTCCTGGAGATGAAGCAGCGAGGATCTGGCAAACGGTGATGGGGTGTAAAGGATACGAGAGGATTGGACGGAAGGTGAAGCGGTAAAGAGATTAGTTTGCATAGATTTCGCCTTGTCCTTTCCTTACTTACCCGATGGGAGTTCCACCCATCGGATTATACGCCCTTAACTGGACGCACGGTCTGACCCCAATGTTTTTTCACCTTCCACCCAGCAACAACTTTTTTGCCACTGGGATTTTCTTTATAATTTCAATCGCTATGGAATACAGTATCATGCTTACAATCGTTTCAACAATCCAGATAAGTACATTAGGCGATAAGCCACCTGTCAGACGTCGAAGCACATAGCTATTCACATAAGAGTTTAAAATATAAATTCCAAGTGATATCTGTCCAAAATAAGCAAAAACCTTTACTCCTGTTCCCTGCCATTTATCACAAATCATCTTGTTGCAGAGAACAATCACTGTAATTGAACCAACGAAGCCGACAGCCCATCTGTACAAATCAAGTCCAAGCTGTGATAAAACTCCGTTTTCACCGAGCAGGCTAATCTTGGTTGTATATACGTAGGAGTTGTATCCATAGAATAGGAACAGAACGCCAAATATAATCACGGACATAACTAATGCATGCCAATCTTTCTTCACTGTTCGCTGATACATGCCTTTACCATCGAATTTGTTAAAGAGGAAGCCCGCTACGAAATACGGATACATATAGGCGTACATATGAAGATTATATTCAGCCGGAGTGAACAAGATTGGAATCATTATCAATCCATAAATCCACGCATGTCCTTTGAAGACCTTCTCGACCAGCAGCAGAACCAACGAACACCAAAAGATTGCCCAGAGAAACCAAAGACTGCCCAGAATCTTGTTCATATAGATTTGAGCAAAGTCAGTGAGTACAAACTCGTGTTTGATGATCAATATTACCGCACGTCCAGCACACTCCAAAGTAACCCAACAGAAGATCGGCAAGAGCAAGGATGTCAGTCTTTTCTCTAACACCTGTTTCACGGACTTCTTCATAGACCAGAAGAACAGGTAGCCAGATAAAACAGCAAACAACGGCATATGGAAACTGTAAATAACTTTGAAGAGAATATCTTCAAAGTAGCTCTCATTTAGAAAAAATCCATCTCCCGAACCGTACTGAATATTATGGCCGAGTACAACAAGCAGGATGGCAATACCTCGTATGAAATCTATGGTGAGGTTACGTGAATTATCACTTTCATTATACCCCCCCAGACCGTCCGAAAACTCGATTTTTAGGCATAAAATCAGCCACTTTCTTTCATCTTGTGTCATTGAAAACTGAATAAAATACACAGGATGAAGAAAGAGGCTTAAGCCTGTTCCATCAATTCCATCATTTTTTGAAATCCAAGGAGATTCCTGGCTCTTTCCAGATTATATCCTAGACAGAAGAGCGCAAATTCCCCAGCCACTTTTCGCATTCCTTTTAGTAGAAAATAAGTGGCTCCCATGGCTCGTTTTATAGTTCCAAATGGATGTTCCGACAGACACATCCGCTGCGTCATTTTCTCCCGGTTTGGTTTCAGAAAGAATTTTACAATCTTCTTCTTTTCATAATGATATTTCTCTTTCGATGCTGTTTCTTCTGGTTTATTTCCTTCTGCTTCCAGCCAATCCTTACATGGTTTCTCCAGCTGATCTTTTGTAAAATCAATTTCTTTCCATTCGCCTTTTCCTTTGTAACACTTGTTTCGGTTTGGGCAATGCCTGCAGGCATTTTTATTCGCATAACGTATATTTCCGTTTTTCTTTATGCATTTCTGTCGTAGGATTTCTCCTGCTGGACAGTATACCAGATTTTGTTCAGGGTCTCTGACAAAATATCCTGTTTTCGCCTTTTCCAGCATTTCTTCCTGACTGCCATATACTCTGTCTTTTTCTGGTTTTTCATCCACTACTTTCCGGCGCACAGTCTCTACTTTCATGTCCTGTATCACTGATTTATAAGCTTCCGGTATCTGTCCCGCATGCAGGGCTTTCTTTAATTCCTCCGGGGCTGTGCTGGTAAGATCTGCTTTCGCTTTTTCATAGGGTATTTCGATTTCGTAACCATCTTTTCCGTCATCTGTTATGACATGGGGAATTATTCCATTTTCCAGACATCTTACCATATCCTCCGTATTCTCATAACCCTTATCAGCCACCACCTCTACGATATTTTCTGGTTCAGCTTTCTTTATTTCCTCCATGGTACTTTCCAACAAACCATGGTCTGTCACCTGATTCGTCATTTGAAAATCCCGGATCAGATGTGTTTCGGAATCTACTGCCGTTTGTGGATTATATGCTACTGCAAAACCGTTCTTATTTTTCATAAGTTTTGCATCTGCATCCGTGATAGATAACTGTGATACTCCGGTTTCCTCCATTAACTTCTGATACTCCAAATATCTGGCAAGACGTTCCTGAACTTCTTTTAGTTTTGCTTCAAGCTCTTCTCTGGTTAATTCCCCGGGAATCTCGTCTGACTCTTCCTGTTTATCCATCTCGTTAAGTATCCGCAGATATTCATCTGTATGTCCGTTCAGCCACTTGATCCGGTCATCCAGCTTATTTTTTGTGAAGTTATTATCTTTCGAATTATTGGCCTGGATTTTTGTTCCGTCCACTGATGTAAATCCCCATTCCACCGCACCGGAAATCCGACGGTTAAACTCATGAAAGATTTCCTTAAGGCTGTCTATATTGTCTTTTCTAAAGTCTGAGATGGTACGGAAATCAGGTTCTACACCACCAGTCATCCATTTCACTTCAAGATTCACCTTACAGCTTTCTGCCAGCTTTCGTGAAGAACGGATTCCTTTTCTGCTTCCGTAAATATAAAGCTTGTAAAGGCTTTTCGGATCATAGGATGGACGACCTTCCACAGCCGCAGCTTTTACACCATATTTCTTCATGTCAAGATGTTCCACAAACGCATCAATTATTCTTGCAATACTTTCTTCATCTACAAATGCATCCCATGAACAGCACATCAGCTGATTACGGTCAAATCCGGAAACATATGGCATATCATCACACCTCGAAAAAGATTTTTTCTCTGGTTTTATTATACTATATTTGAACCATAGATGCATGATTTCTGTGTACTTTATTCAGTTTTCAATGTGCAGTATAAATATCTATATTGAACACTCATAAGAGTGGCTCAATCTTAATTTCGATGAACATTCATCTTAGTTTTCGGACAGTCTCCCCCGATTTAGAATTTTAGGCATAATTCAACCCCCCTATATTATTTCTTCCTAATTTTATTGAACACTTTTTGTGCGTATATTTTTATATTATTTAACCCAATCATTCCAATGCCAAAAACAGTAAGCCCTATACATCCCATACATCCGCCGAACAAAATGAATTTAAGCCATGAATCTAAAACAAAAAGATTCTTAAACAGAATAACAAAAGCCCCAACAGGGATCGTACAACATACAGCCCTAACCAAAGGCTCATAGAAAGTATTCCATTTTACTTTTAGATTTTTACATGCATATTGAGGAATAAATCCAGCTATCCAAACAACCTGAAGCAATGAACTTATAATTGGAACAGATAGCAAGCCAGGTGCAGCAATTTTATGTATGACATATGCGATTAAAACATTTGCGAGTCCCATTCCCATCGTGAACAAAGCAGGTATTTTCACTTTGTTCATCACCACGTTAAGATTGGTCAGAGACCAAAGGCAAGCAATGCAGATGTGTGGCAAAATTGTAACAAAGGATAAAATAGACAAATAGGTGCTATCCTCTCCGGGAGTCCATAAAGCAAAGAACTCTGACGCAAGAGCGGAGAACACCACAATCGTAGTACATGCTACTGCACCGATTGCTTTCTGCGCTCGATTGACTTCTAATAGCAAGCCTTCAATGTCGTTTTCAGCAAAACGATAAGTAATTGCAGGATAAAAAACTCCAACAAGCATTACTATAGTTCCGCTTATAAACTGCGGTACGGTTTGAACTATTGAATATGTACCGGATACTGTAGCCCCATAGAACACATTTGCCAATATCAAAGTCATGCCAGCCAATAAAGTATTTCCAAGGGTATTTATCATATTCCATACACTAGTGCTAAAAAGCTCTCTTGTATGAGAGATTGAAATATTGGCTTTCGAGATATGAATTTCAGGAAGCAATAATCTGGTATACTGGAACTGAAATGCCACATTCACCAACGCTACCAAAAGAGTCACAAAACCAACATATACAATTGACGCAGGCAAAAATTTATATAAAAGCACAAAGAGAATAAGACGAAGCAATGCCGTAACCAATTCTCTCAGTGAACGCAAGTCAATTCTATTCTTCGCAAAAGTTGCAATTCCAAAGGTTGAACCCAAAATATTGACGAGTGTAGATGAAAACACCAAAGCAAAAAGTGCTTTAATAGCTGCCACAGAGTTTATTGGGATTTCCATGAATTCATCCAAGAAAACAACAACAAGTATCATCGGAATGACAAGAATCAATCCCAAAATCAAATTAGCAGCAAGCACAGATGAATAATATTTATTAGCTTCCTCCTTATCACCTTTTACAAGCGAAACAGTTACAAATCGACTTGCCATTGTATTCATGGAGTTGGTTATTACCGACATGTAACTCACAATAGTATTTGCTACAGGATAAAAGCTGTATGTTTCCTTGCCCAGAGTATTGATCAAGAAAGGAGTTAGAACAAAAGAAATCAGAAGATTGCTTGAATAGGATACTATATTAGCAATCATATTGATACTTATTTGTCTGTTATTAATATTACTATTTTCTGTTTTCATCAAATTGGTTCCTGCCTTAAAATGATTTCCATTATTTCATTATTGTCAAGACTTTAACTTCCTTACACGGCTTAGAAATTGAATGGATTATCGGTAACGGAAGCCAAGTACATAGCCATTGATTGAGACAAACTCTAAAACTAGGCTTCCTTTCTCTATGGAGTATTATGCAAGAGCTGTATTCATTTCTTCTTCCTGTATCTTTATACAGTCGACCTTTTGCATAATATTTTTCGGGTACTCTTCCATACTGGGAGGGATCAAGATGTGGAACTATATTCCATTTCTTGCACAACAGACTTAGCACCGACTGATCTGACCGATGTCCCATGAACATATACTCTGGTGGGTTGTCCAAATAGCAAGTTTCTCTCAACAAATTATCCCCGTCACAGCAATAATCAAGCCATTCCTTCGCAAAGTTTATCCCTCGCTCTGTTTTGCGAATTGCAATGAAATTACCTTGAACTTGATTGGTATCTTCATATCTCGTCCCAACGCAACCCATATTTTCAAAAAGTTCTGGTTTTGTAAACTGTTTCTCTATCAATGGTATATCGGAAACCCAGATATCATCCGTCATTGATTCAATAATTGGCTTACAGCTTCTAAAGAAGTATGAACCTGCATCACAATACAAAACGATGTCATTATCTTTAGCTTTAGTCAATTCTTTATATACAAAATACGGTTTCCATAGCCATAGTCCATTCCCAGCTTTTAATTCAAGTATGCTTTTGTATTTTTCATAAAAATCTCTGTCAATATCTTCTGGAGTATAGGACGTTGCTCTATCCACTTTTCCCTTTTTTATGGCCATTTTAGAGCAATAATCTCTCGTATCTGCATACAGATCATTAGAGTACGTGATGAAACGAACCATTATGCTTTCCTCCTTGTTGCATATACGTTGAACTCACAGCCATCTTTACAGAAAAAGCATCCAGATACCATAAAGAAAAACGGTACGCCAAACTTTGTCAAAAGGGTGAACTACTCTGCCAGATGTTCCCGGATTACTAAAATATATTAACATAACACCGACAACTGTGAGTGCACTAGTCAACAAAAACTGGACACTTAGACACGAAAAATTGGACACGAAAGTTGAATGTCTAAAGACGCCATCCTTGACAGAACCTTGAAAAACGATGTAGTTGAAATATCGACGGCGAAGAACTCATCAGCAATTGGCGATTTCCTCGCCGTCGGGCGTGACATTGTATCGTTTTTCAAGAACCCGTCAAGGACAAGCCGCTTGCGGCGGTGGCTGCGTCGGCGGTAATCCGGACGTCCCTCCGGCTCGGAATCTATCAGCAATTATGGTACGGAGCAAACTGCTCGCGGAATTGCTTCGGCGTCAGGTAGCTCAGCGAGTAGGCCGGACGCTGTTCATTGAAGAAGACAATGTAATCGTCGACTTCCTGTTCAACGCTGGCATTGCCCGTTACATGGAAGTCCATGAACAGTTCAGCCTTGATCCAGCCGTTGATTGCTTCCATTGCTGCGTTGTCTGTAGGCGTACCGGCACGCGACATGGAACGAACCACATTGTACATCGGCAGCAGCTCGTTGAAGTCCTTGGAGGCGTACACGCTGCCCTGATCCGAGTGCAGTACCATCTGCATATCCGGGAATTCCTTCTTCAGCTCCAGCAGATCTGTCAGACCGCTGATGTAGGTCATTCGGTCGCCGCGTCGGGCAGAAAGCGAGTGGCTGACGATCTCGTTGTTCCACAAATCCATATACAACGTCAGTTCATAGTACGAACCTCTTACATGGAATGCTGTCATGTCGCTCACAATGCACTGCAGCGGACCCGAAATAGCCATCTCCGTCATGAGTAGATTCGGAAAAACTCTGTACGGATTCCCCGGTTTCTTGTACCGGTAGTGCTTTGCATGGCTTTTTATACCGATTGCCTTGCAGCACTTGTGAGCGTACGGATCCGACATCTTCTTGCCGGTATCCAGAAAGATCTCGGCATTCAGCCAGCGGTAACCATGCGACGGATACTTCAGATGGTATTCCTTGAACAGCATAATTGCTGCCACCAGCGCTTTTTCCCGATCCGAAGGCTTGGAAAGATGCGCTTTCCAGTTGTAGAAGCTGCTTCTCTGAATCCCCATCATTTCGCACAGCAGCTTGACCGGGAACATGCTGGACAGTTCCAGGATTACCTGGTACTCTTGCTGTCTAAAGGAGCAAACTCCTTCTGAGCACCAGCTTCCTTCACTTCGTATCCTTTTTTTAGCCGTGCTTCCACGATCTTGGCGCGAACCAGTTCCTGAATCAGTTCCTCCTTGCTCATCGCCTCGTAATCTTCCAGACGAGCCGGTGGCCGGGGAGGTTCTTTTATCTTTTCGGCGTTACTCTCCACATGCCTGACTGGCAGATGATGCTCGGCGCGATACAGACGCATATATTCGCGCGCTGTATTGGATCCGATGCCATATTCCGCTGCTGCTTCGAACCGGCTGATCTCTCCTTCGTAGATCCTCCGGCCTATGTCCAATCTTTGATCCTTTGTGTACTTCATTCGGGTATCCTCCTGTCCACGGTTCGGCTTTGGTGTTCACTTTTCGATCACCTCTGTCCATTTTCCCTGTATCCTTCTCAGAATACGTTTTTCCGTGTCCAGTTTCTACCCCCTCCGTGTCCAGTTTTAGTTTATCACTTCAGAGTGCCTTTCTCGTATCAATTGATTTTTCCCTTACCCTCCTCCGTATTATCTATCACGGTATGGTTTTCTGATTCGGCTCTTTTTTAGTCATCTATTCCCGTACATCTTCTCATAGTAGTTCTGGTACTCACCACTGATAATGGTTTCCCACCACTCACGATTATCTAAATACCACTGAATTGTCTTCTTGATACCATCTTCAAACTTGGTTTCCGGCAACCAGCCCAGTTCATTGTAGATCTTGGTCGGATCAATTGCATAGCGCATATCATGGCCCTTACGGTCGCCAACGTGAGTAATCAAGCTCTCCGGTTTGCCCAGTTCTTTACAGATAATCTTGACAATCTCAATGTTCTGCTTCTCATTATGGCCGCCTACATTATAAACCTCACCAACTCTGCCCTTATGGATGATAAGGTCAATCGCTCTGCAGTGATCCTCAACATATAGCCAATCGCGCACATTCAGTCCCTCGCCATATACAGGCAGCGGTTTGTTCGCCAGAGCGTTTGCGATCATCAGAGGAATCAGCTTTTCGGGGAAATGATATGGACCATAGTTGTTACTACAACGGCTAATTGTCACCGGCAAACCGTAGGTTCTATGGTAAGCAAGCACAAGCAAATCAGCCCCTGCTTTTGAGCTGCTGTACGGCGAACTTGTGTGAATCGGAGTATCCTCTGTGAAAAACAAATCCGGTCTGTCCAACGGCAGGTCTCCATAGACCTCGTCCGTAGAGACCTGATGGTATCTCTTGATTCCGTACTTTCTACAACCATCCATTAAGACACTTGTGCCAATAATGTTGGTCTGCAGGAAGATTCCGGGATCTTCTATGCTTCTGTCAACATGAGACTCCGCTGCAAAATTAACCACAATATCGGGGAGTTCTTCCTCGAAGAGCTTCTCAACAGCAGCTCTGTCGCAGATGTCGGCCTTAACAAAGCGGAAATTCGGATTGCTCATAATAGGCTCAAGTGTGGATAAATTCCCTGCATACGTCAGCTTGTCCAAGCAAATGATTCGATAGTCCGGATATTTGTTCAGCATATGGAAGATAAAATTACTTCCGATAAATCCGGCACCGCCGGTTACGATTATTGTCATAGATAAACACTCCCTATATTGTCAAGTGATTTTTCCTTTAAAATAAAGGTTTTTTCAAGTTACTATCTCAGATGAATGAGCCAAGGAGATGGGCATTTCTCTGTATCTGATACGAAAATAGCTGGTTTTGGGTACACGAAGTAAAACGTCTTGCTATTTCGCTTTACATGGCCTTGTGTATACCCATCCATCTATGGCAGCGCACCTCCCGTGTCTACCAGGATCTCCCGCGTCTCCGCCGGGTCCTCACTTCCTTCGTCCCGCCTGCCCATAACCAGGGTGTCAGCTTAGCTCCTTTGCAGGGTCTTGCCCTATGGTAATGATTCCTGCCGACTACTGGCTCATTCTTTGTCTTTCATTTACTGACTTTCTGTACGTTTCCTCTTTTCGGCGCCTTGCGGCGGACGTTTCCCCGCAAATGATTCCCCGTACCTCCAGCTGTCCTGTCACAGCTGAATTCAACCCACAACTTCCTCTTCATGGGCTCAATTCAACTGTGACAAGCATTGATTAACGGTTACTGTTTTGCTTTTTTATGCTGCCTGTATCTGGGACCTGCGGATATCTCCCTTCATTTTTTCCGGGTCATAGTCCACTCCTTTGGTCAGTATCACATAAAAGATTCTGATCACTTTGCATGCGATTGCCACCACGGACTGCATCTTCTTCAGCGGATTGTCCCTGCGTGTCCGGTAATACTCATGGATCTCTTTGAACTCCGCATTCCTTCCGATCAACGACAATGCTGCTTCATACAGCACATATCTCAGGCGTTTCCGCCCCCTGTAACTGATCCGGCTTTCTCCTTTGTGCTTTCCGGATTCGTTCGCTACAATCGCGTATCCCGCCAGTTTTTGCAGCTGTTTCGGATCATCGAAGCGTCTGATATCTCCGACTTCTGCAATAAACCCACTGACCGTAATCAATCCAACTCCCTTAATCGCCATCAGTTTGTCGATGTATGGGATCTCTTTCAGTTTTTCTTCTATCATTCCCAGCAGTTCTTCCACTCTCGACGCGTATACATCCATGTCGTTCAGCAGGTTCCTAAGCTCTAGCCTTGCCGCTTCCGGCGCTTCCTTACTTCCAACGCTGTGCTCCGCAGCCGATACCAGGGTCTTTGCCCTCTTCATTCCGGCACCTCTCAGCTTTGCGTCCCTCCAGATCCGGTTTACGCCTTCCACACCCAGTTTTCGGATATCCTCCGGCAATGGCGCTGCCTGCAGTACCATCCTTCCGCTGACCGCCTTTAGATCCCTGTAAACGTCTTTATACTCCGGGAAATAGATGGAGAACCATCTGGCAATCCGGTTTTTTGCTCTGGTAAGCTCTTCCTGTTCCTGGAACCGCATGTTCGACAGATTCCTGATCTCTGCATAAACGCCGGTCGGTATATAAGGATAAGAAAAACGTCCTTCATTCACAAGACTGGCGATTGTCTTTGGGTCTTTGCGGTCATTCTTGTTGGGATTATTGTCGTCCAGTTCTTTCGACTTTTTTACGTGATGGGGATTTACATGCACCGGCCTCATTCCGTTGTCCTGCAGGAATTTCCCCAGGGCGAACCAGTAATGACCGGTTGGCTCCATACCAGGAATCACAACAGATTTGCCATTTTTCTCTAAAAGATCCTCCATCCAGGCTTTGAATGTCAGAAACCCCGCTTCACTATTGCTAAACTCAAAAGGCTTTTTGGTGAATTCATAATTCCTCCAGTCGAAAGCACGAGCAAAATGAGTTTCACTTCCAACATCAATACCAACAATTAAAGTTTTTTCAGTAATGGATTCAATTTTTGCGTTTTGTGTGTTATACTTCATTTCAGATACCTCTCTGTTCTATAAGATTTGTACTAACCTGCAAAGTCAGCAAATCTTATTTTACTCTGAGGTATCTTTTTATCAACCACCTTTCTCGGAATTCCCTATATTTGAATTATACAGGAAGCTCCTTTATTTTTTAACTGTACTTACAAACCTGCCCTCTGCAACACTTTTTAAGTGCTTTCCATACGGAGACTTTCCATATCTATCGGCTGATTCCAACAATTGTGATTTAGTAATCCAACCAAAACGATAAGCAATCTCCTCAGGTGCAGATATTTTGATCCCCTGCCGTTGCTCAACCATCCTCACAAAGTCAGCCGCATCAACCAAGCTTTCCATCGTTCCGGTGTCAAGCCAAGCAAATCCACGTCCAAAAAGCTCAACATTTAATAGCTCGTCTTTTAGATACATCTCATTCAGAGTCGTAATTTCCAACTCTCCGCGTGGAGATGGTTTTACTTGTTCTGCACGAGTTGAAACCCCCGCAGGATAGAAATACAAACCTGTTATTGCATAATTACTTTTCGGATTTTTCGGTTTTTCTTCAACTGAAATGACTTTTCCCTCATTGTCAAATTCTACAATTCCAAATCTTTCAGGGTCATTTACATAATAACCAAATACAGTAGCCCTTCCACAATCTGCGGCTTCTGCTGCACTCCTCAATAGTTTAGAGAATCCATTTCCATAAAATATATTATCGCCAAGAATCATCGCACAGCTTTCAGTTCCTATAAACTGTTCTCCTATGATAAATGCCTGAGCCAATCCATCAGGCGAAGGTTGAACGGCATAGGACAACTGTATTCCAAATTGTTCTCCACTTCCGAGAAGCGATTCAAATCTTGGAGTATCCTCTGGTGTCGAAATAATCAAAATATCCTTAATACCCGCCAGCATCAATGTAGAAAGCGGGTAGTAAATCATTGGTTTATCATATACTGGCAAAAGTTGCTTGGAAGTAACCATTGTCAATGGATAAAGCCTTGTGCCAGCACCTCCGGCTAATATAATTCCTTTCATATCCTATACTCCTTCATTTAATCGTTGCCCAATCAAAAAAATTATGTTTGAACTCATATGGGCATAGTGATTGTAATTTTGTATCATCAAATACTGTGTCACCTGATTCAATCTTCAGTGCCACCTCTGGCCAAGAAACATAGTCGATGCCCACTCCAAATTTTTTTGCAATCAACTCAGCCATTTCTTTTAGGCTGTAGTCCTCACCACCAACGTTAAATACATCATTCTTACATTTATCAGATAATGCACCTCTAATGAGAATATTGCACAAATCCTCCATATGTGTTAATGTTCTGCGTACAGAACCATCTCCATATAGCGAGATGTTTTCACCTTTTATGGCTTTGCTGAGCATAAACTCAGCGGTCCCATAAGATGTGGCATTCTTAATCATGGTTCCATATGGAATGCATATACGGAAAATACAATATTGTAAATCAAAAACCCTGTTATACTGCTCTAAATACTGCTCACAGGCGTATTTATTGATAGCATATACCGTCTTAAATTCCTTTTCTGAGTCCTCTTTTTGAGGACCTTCTTTTCCTTTATAAACAAGCCGTGTTGAAGGGAAAATAATTTTTGCTTTAGACTGCTGACGCCTATACTCATTAAGAAGATTCAGTAATGCTCTTTCGTTGACATTGATAAAAGTATCGAAATCATCAAAGCCATTTGCGCTTCCTGTCTTGCCTACAAACATAAAGATAATATCGCAATCCAAATCAAGCCTTTTTACAGAATCACTCGACGTCATGTTTACACTCTCATAATTGGCAGCTCCGTCAACCTGTGAGTCAGAATAATCATAAAGCTTGACTTCAAATTGCTCATCCATATTCTGCAAAGAATACAGCACATTTCTGGCGATATAACTGTTTGCACCAACGATAACTACTTTTTTCATCTTAAAGTCCCCCTTTGTTTCGTGTATTCAGTATAATCGTTTGTATATTCCCCTTCCTCATATCTTGTACTTGCAAGAACAAGCAGAACGGCATCCTTGGAGTAATTTCGTGTTATCATCCATGTATTTTTAGGCACAAACAAGCCACGATTTCTGTCATTCAAATAATAAGTCGATTTTGTATTGCCATCATCAAGTTCCACTTCAATGCTTCCGTTTACAGCAATCAACACGAAATCCGTAGTTATACTGGCATGATCTGCACGATGCTTGTCACTTGGCACGTCAAAAATAAAGAAACAGCGTTTAATCTCAAATGGAATTTCTTTGCTCCCCTCAAAGTATGTTAAACAGCCATCATCCTCGGAGACACTCGGCAACTCTATCTGCTTACCCACCATTACTCTTCACCTGCCAGTCTGCGGAATTGATCTACCAGTTCAGCCTGTTTGATAAGAGCTTTATAATTGCTCTTTCTGGTCTCGTCATCAGTTACGCACGCCAAGAAATGTCTGATTGATTTGCCAAAAGCATCGTCAGCGGAAAGTTTCCTGGTTTCCTCATCATTTCCTTTTCTAATTGTCACAATAGGCACAAAACCAACAGGCGCAGTCAAGACTCTCCCTGTTGCGAGACAACCTTTACTGCCCCAGACTTCGAGCTCACATTTATAATTATTATCCATGCCAAATGCAATCTGTGCAGTTACGCCTTTCTCGTTCACCAATGCAGCCGAGCCATAGATATCAACAGCAAATTCATCCGTATAATTCATCTGAGCGTAGACAAGCCTTGCAGTTTCCCCAAGTAGCATCCCAGCATATTTAATCGTATAGCCTCCGGCATCAATCAATGCACCTCCACCGAGAGCCTTGTTATATCGGAAATCATTTGCTGCACGTTTCGGGAATCCAAATGAAACTCGATAAAGTCTTACATCTCCAATTTCGCCACTATCTACAATCTCATTTATGTCTTCTAACTGCTGATGGAAAGCAAACATATAGTTTTCGTGTAGCGCCAGACCTTTTTCATCTGCAATCCTCACAAGATCATATGTGTCCTTAGCTGAAATGGTAGACGGCTTCTCAACAAGAACCTGTTTTCCACACTCAAGAGCCATCTTTGCCCATTTGTAATGTAATGCCGGTGGCAACGGAATGTAAATTGCTTCGATTTCGTCAGACTCGACAATTGTCTGATAGCCTTCAAAAATCTTACCGCCATATTCCTTAACAAACTGCCCTGCCTTTTCATGTTCAGACTTCATTACATTCTCAACGACAGACTTTTCAGGCAGTTTTTCTCCAAATCTCTCGGTTATGTTGCAAACTCCTAACCCCACAAACTCAATCTCATTTATTTTCTGAATTGCGGGCATAAAGCGCCTAAAAGCAATCTCAGAAGGGCAGATAATTCCAAGTTTCATATCCTAACCTCCGTTCAAGTAATCTTTTTATATTTAAAGTTTAATCAAAGAAAGCAGATTCCGCAACTGAATGTTGAGGCAGTTATTCACCTGCACAAGATAATTCAAAGTGCTGTAACTAGCCCATATGTATCCCTGCGGCAATTCTTTAATCTCATTACCATCAATCTCAAGTATCAAGTTTCTATTTTGCTCGTGATAGAATCTTCCGCCTTCTTCGGAAAGCACAACATCTATTTGAACATTATCCTTACGCTCCATGTGCTGACGGAATATTTTCTCTACCTCATCATCATTATAAAGATAATGCGTTGGTTCCCACTGAACAGTAGGTCCAAGCTCTACCTTATCAAAGGAGCCGATTTCATCTCTTAATTTTACAAGATATTTTCTGGTTCCGTTTTCCACCTTTGTAATAAGTCCAAATGTGGCCATTCCAATGGCTTTAAACAGCGGCTGTGTCCAATGCTGCACTTCTCGTCCGGAAATCTCTATATCATAATAGCGAACCATGAAGTTTGCTTGTTTTTTACAGGTTATTCCTTTATCATCCACAACCCAGTCCACAAGTTGATTCACGGGAACCGTCACAGTTTTAACATCCTGAAACATCTTATAGTTGTTCATCATCTGATAGATTGCAGGAAGCTCTTCCGTAGGTTCTGTCTCATAAATAGAAGAGTAAAGAGCCTGATCTGTAAAATACTCCTTTAATTGTTCTTTATCTTCCTTAGGTAAGTCTATACAGATAAGCGGAATTCCCGAAAGTACAGTTCTTGTATCCATATTGACGAGGTTGTCTACATCCATCAGCTTTTTGATTTGTCCGAGGGTCATCCATCTAAAATTAGGCAGAACCTCTATATCCTCGTCAATAAGCATAATCATATTGCGGTTTCGCTTTTTATAAAAGCGTGCGGCCTGTTCCGACTGAATCTGATCAAAGATAACATGGTACTTTGCAGAATTTTCAAAGTATGAAAAATACGCAGGGAGCTTGCCTCCATGTGCTCTTGTAAAATTGCTCTTGGTAGCCTGAATTGTTGGAGAAATCTGAACACAATTGACATTGCCAGGTTCAATTTTTGCCTGCATCAAAAAATTCAAAACGCCATCAATTTCTTTGCAGATAATTCCCAAATAACCAATTTCGGGCTGAACAATAATAGGCTGTTCTCCTACGAACTCACCGTTTTGAAAACGACGCATACCCTTGATTGAAAAGAAGCTTCTCTTTCTGTTCAGAACCTCGCCGTTGTAATCATCATAAAACCAAAAAGTGCTGTCAAGGATACTGCATTCATTGATGTTCACGTAGGTATTCTCATTCAGATCTGTAATCCACGATAACAATTCATCAGTGGTATTAACATTGCCCTCTGAATTCTTCCATGAGTTCATCAATTCTTTTTGAAACATTTCCATATTACCTCCAAATATCATTCACCAAGTTCTTTGTCTTGCAAATTTTATAGTTCAAATTTAACCCGTGCATTATCATAAACCATATCAAATAATCGCTATTTACAGCTTGTCCCGAAATCATAATGATAGCAGCTACACATACAGCAATTTTTACTATAGGCTTTGTAACACAACTTGTAAAAAAACGAAAATAACCGAAGTTTGCCAATATACCATACACCGTTCCAAATCGTGCAAACCAATTCAACGGACTAAAAGTTAATATAATCAAATTAGAGCCCGAATAAATGCTTTCAATATAGTCCGACATACCTTTATAACCAAGACCAGTAATAGGATTTTGCCAATACGCCTCCAACGCTAAATCAAAAGCACGATGGCGTTCCAAACCAGTTCCTAAATCATTCATCGTATAATCATTTACAAAAAAATCACTTACCTTCCCAAGAACTTCTTGAACAATGTTTAACGAATCAAAGTTCATCCAAAGAACAATAAAGGCGGCAAATAGTGTTACCGAAATTCCGTATCGTATATATTTTGCCTTGACACTCTCTTCTAAATCAAAATTTAAAACATACCCCAATACAAGTAGAATAGCAACAAAAAAGCCATTAGTAGATTGACAAGTCAACAATGTAACGACAAGCAATACGAGCATCTTCAGAGAAGGCTTATCCTTTATAAAGAGTTCTATAAAAATACCAAGATTAATAAAAATCTGAAATTGCCCCGGTTCTGTAAACAAGCAACTATTACGGTAAGTAATCCAGTTCGAATTGAATGTAATCAAAAATGTCCCCAATAAGGTATATCTGCTAGATGAGGCAGTATCTTGTAACAAGGCACTTGGAATAAAACTGAACAAATTAGTAAATAATCCAACAAAATATAAAACCACAGAAATGCTAGCTACCCATACAAGCCCTCTTTGATATGCCACAAAGAAATCATTCATGTCTATAATAGAGGCCATTATTGCTCCAATTAAAACAACAAGCATCAAATTAAAATCGAAAGAAGCTGAAATCCCATTAAGCAATACGGTAAACAATTGCAAGCCTATAAAAACTGCTGCAAATTCAATATTCTTTCTTTTAATACTTGACATTTTACAGAACACAAAATATACGGCCCAAAAAGCCACCATCATAAGTATTCTAATATAAGCTGATACGTGAATCTTGGGAAACGCACCATTAGAAAGCCATATCATTAACCATATCAGAAATGTCATGCAATGCACCCCCTATCTTTAGGGCAAAATGCATACACCATATCTGATAGACCAATTGGAGTTAGGTTATACCCCCCCCCCGAATTGTCGTTCAACAAACCATGCTTTTAAGGATTAATATTATTGT
>JABLTO010161629.1_pt1 | contig 87345 bp, 84 predicted proteins | sample 7160091 | NCBI WGS metagenome assembly JABLTO01 (sample SAMN14651225, study PRJNA627086) | human gut metagenome | isolation source: feces | host: Homo sapiens | reverse complement strand
TTCTTTTTCGCATTCTTTTTGGCGTCTTCTATGGCGGGCTTTACGATTTCTATGCCGATGACCCGCTTTGCCTTTTTCGCCAGGCAGAGGGAAATAGTTCCCGTGCCGCAGTAAGCGTCTATGACGGTTTCTCCTCCTTTCAGATCAGCGTATGCCAATGCTTTCTCATAGAGAATTTCCGCCTGCTCTTTATGCACCTGAAAGAAGGAGTACGGGGATACTTCAAATCGCAGTCCGCAAAGGGAGGCAGTGAGCGTTTCTCCGCCCCAGAGGTGTCGGATTTTCTCGCCCAGTATCGTATTTCCCGTCTTGGGCTGGATATTGTGCCAGAGGGAAACAACTTCGGGCAGTTCCTTTTGTATTTCTTCTATCCACCGCTTTTCTTCCGGAAGGGTTTCGGAAGCGGTCACAAGGACAACCATCACTTTTCCGTCATCGCCCACGCGTCCCATCACATGGCGCAGGCTTCCTTTCCGTGTCTTTTCATCATAGACGGAAATCCCGTACTTCTCTATAAACCGCCGGGCAAATTGAAGCAGGCGGTTATTTTCTTCTTTCTGGATAGCACAGGAGGAAACCGGTATGATGTCATGGCTTCCCTGCCGGTAGCAGCCGAGCGCCGCTTTCCCCTTTACAAGGCCTGCCGGCACGGCCATTTTATTTCTGTACGCGAAAGGATGCGCCGCCGGAAGCACAGGCTTCACCAAATCCCCCGATTCGCCGGCGATACGCTCTATCACATCTTTTACACGACGGTATTTCATATCGAGCTGCCCCTCATAGGTGAGATGGGAAAGCTGGCAGCCGCCGCAGTTTTCATAAACGGGACATTCCGGTACCGTGCGGAAAGGGGATTCCTGCTCTATGGAAAGCAGTTTTCCCAGAGCATAAGATTTTTTCAGCAGAGTGATTTTCACGGTGACCGTTTCTCCGGGAAGCGCCCCGGGAACAAATACGGTGAATCCGTCCACACTCCCAATCCCTTCCCCATGGACACCCAGATCCCTGATTGCCACCGTGTATGCTTCATGGATTCTAACCTGCGCCGGATCGTATTTCATCCCGGCGTCTCCCGATTTCCTGTTTTTCATATTGCCAGATCTGCCACTTCCCTATACCTGTATCCAATCCGATGTACGGCGTCTTCCGCCTTGTCCCTGTCCGCTGTCCGATGGACGAATATGACATATTCATCACATTCCACATCTATAAAGCCCAGCTGAAATCCTTTCCTGCGCAGGGCATTGTCATAGTCGGCAAAAACAGAAGGGGCGGAAATTGACTTGTTTCCATACGTTCTGAAATCCGGCAGGTCGGCAGACACGCCGAAATTTTTTGTAAGCGCGCTTTCGATCCGCCATTCCAGCGTTTCCACATCCTGCTTCCAGTCAAGACCCATCAGAAAAGAAATATGACTCTCTTCCATGTATTCCATCACACAATGAAGCGTGCTGCCATATTCCCAATCTTCTCCCGCACCTGAATAGTCTTTCAATGTCTCAAAAAAAGATGCCAGCTTCTTCTGCGTTTCTTCCGCCAGACAAAGTTCTGCCAGCGTCGTATACCCTTTTCTTTCCGTTTCCGAAATAAGAGGATAGTCTTCCTCTGTCCAGATTTCTTCCTGCGCTTCCATCCGCACCGGATGAGGTTTGACCAGCCGCCTCGACCAGGGAAGTCCTGTGAAGGTGCTTTTTAAGTACAGGTATATCAGCGTCCCTCCGCCGATCAGCACCCACTTCGCTTTGGGAAATCCGATGGTGAACCAGACCGCAAAAGCAAAACACCACGCGATAATAAGGACGGCATAAAATATTTTTTCTCTTCGTACGATCCGATGGTATTCTTCTTCTGTCATGATTCCCTCCATGCCCTGTCTATAATCGGCCTTATCCGCTGCGGCTGCTTTCCTGATCCTGACTTTTACTCTATTTCATTATACATGAGGAATGAAATATAAAAAACGCGTACCGATTCATCTGTAAAATATTTCACGAGCAATCTTCCCCGGATCCATAAAGCGAAAAAATGGCCGCATCTTTTCAGGCACGGCATATCAAGTCAAAAAACTTCTCACCGTTCTTTACAAAAAGAGTTTCTTTCTTCTATTTCCGCCAAAAATGTTCAGCGTCATATTCCCAGCTCCTGTCCGAAAACATATCTTACTTGCAAAATCCGCCGCTTGCTGCCTGCCGTTATTTACACTGAGAATATTCAATACTTCCGATAATAATACAGGATGAACATATGCTGAATAAAAAAAGTAAAGTGCCTCTTCCAAAACACACTTTACTCTTTTATTTTATATTCGATTCATTTCATCTAAGGTAAGGGCAAAACTGCCGGCAAAGTGTTCCAGGAACCAGTCCACTTCTTTCAGGTGCAGATTTTTTAATTTATTTTCCGTTGTGCGGAGAGCCTCCTCAAATTCGCTGTTCCCTGCCTGTATTTCTTCGGCGCATTTCAGGTATGCCGACAACGTGTCCGCCGCTTTCGCCAGCGGCCATAAAGGATCGTTTTCCATGTCCAGAATATAGGGGCGGTAGGTGTCTTTCAATTCGTCGGGAAGCGTTTCCAAAAGGCGCCTTCTTGCTTTATCTTCTATTTCTTTATATTTGTCATGCAGATCCTCTGTAAAGTATTTCACGGGGGTAGGCATGTCGCCGGTAAAGACCTCCCCTGCATCATGATAAACGGCCAGCATGGCGCAATGCTCCGCATCACAGGATTCATGAAAAATTTTTTCACGGATCACTGCAAGTCCGTGGGCAATCATGACGGTCTGCAAGGTATGCTCCGCGTCATTTTCCGGAAAGGAATTCCGCATAAGTCCCCAGCGCTGTATATATTTCATTCTTGCGAGGTACGCAAAAAAAGTGTGCATTATTATCCTCCATGTGTCTTACAGAACCAGAAATGACGAACGGGGCCACTCCCCTGTCCGATGGTTTCGTCTTTTGCCGCTTCGATAGCGCCGGTGAGGTATGCTTTTGCTTCCGCAGTAGCCACCGGCAGTGTTTTTCCTTCCGCCAGTTTGACGGCGAGCGCTGCGGAAAGCGTGCAGCCCGTACCGTGGGTGTTTTTCGTTTTAATCCGCTTTCCTTCATAACGATAAAATTGTTTCCCGTCAAAAAGGATATCTACCGCATCATAAACCAGGTGCCCGCCTTTCACAAGAACCGCGCGGCAGCCGTATTCCATTATTCTTTCCGCCGCGTTTTCCATATCCTTTTCCGTTTTTATTTCCAGTCCTGACAATACTTTCGCTTCGGGAATGTTTGGCGTGATAAGATCTGCTTCAGGAATCAAAATATCTTTATACGTTTCAATGGCTTCTTTTTCCAAAAGAATAGCGCCTGTGGTGGCAACCATGACAGGATCAACGACAATTGCCGGTCCTTTGTGTCCGCGGAGAAATTCCGCCACTGCCGAAACGATGGCAGGGATGCTGAGCATGCCCGTTTTGACTCCGTCCGGAGGAATATCGCTGTATACCGCTTCCAGCTGGGCGGTCACCATCTCCACGGGAGTATTCACCACCATGGAAACACCAGTCGTATTTTGCGCGGTGAGTGTGCAGATGCAGCTCATTCCATAGGCGCCAAGAGCAGCAAAGGTTTTTAAATCCGCCTGTATCCCTGCACCGCCGGAGGAATCTGAACCAGCAACAGTAAGTAGTTTCTTCATCAGTCTTCCTTTTTCAATTTTTTCAAAGCCGGAGTGAAATAGGCAATGAGTTTTCCCTGTTTCCACGCCATATCATAGTCAACAACGGAGATAGATGCCAAATCGGGCTGAATGCCCGCCCCTGCCGCTTCAAGAAGGTAGGACTGGAGGAAAGGATGGTGTCCCACTAAGGCCAGCGGTCCTCCGTCCGTTATGAGATGATTCTCAATCCGCCTGAAATCCCCCTGTAAAAGTTCTTCCGTCAGGTGGAGCCCTTCGGCAAAACATTCTTCCGATAAAATCCTCGCCGTCTGGCGGGTACGCATGAAAGGGCTTGCGAAAATGCGGAGCGGCCGGTCTTTCAAAAATCGGGCAAGCATGCGCGATGTGGTCCGCACCTGTTTCTTTCCTTCTTTTGTCAGCCGTCTTTCTCTGTTCGGCACATCTTCCGTCTGGGGAACAGCTTCCCCATGCCGCATAAGAATTAAATACATCGCTGCCTCCTTATTCCGACTAATTATCCGATTCTTTACCGTTCTTATCCATATCAGCAGCGGTAAAGAATCTTTTTTCATTATACTGGTCTTTTTCGTCTTTGCTGGTCGCGTATTTCACAGATAAATTTTTCCCGACGGTTGTAAATATCTGTTCCACAGGCCCGCCATTGGCAAGAACTCTGGAAATAGCAGCACGTCCGTCCTTCACCCTGACAAGTGCCGTAATTTCATTCTTCATGGCTGTTTTTGTTTTTCCATTGTCTTCAGGCACCTGTACCCGTTCGGAAAGTTCCACGACGGACAGTTTCTTCAGCTGCTCCGGCGCCATGTACATGCGGTCCGCCGGAAAATTGAAATATACGGTTCCATCCATGATGCGGAGTGCCCGCGTTTTGATATAACTTCCGCTGGGCTGGGTAAGCTGGGCATGATCAAGAATAAGCGCTCCCTTCTGCCCCTTACTGATCACCAGGTAAATCGTTTCCCCCGTTTCCGGTTCCCGCTCTCCTTCCCACTTCGTTTCCGTTATGGGTACGTTCACCGCTATGTAATTTCTGTCGTAAAAATCCCCTTGAAATTCAATCGCCGCCGGCACCTCATATTCCTCTCCGTCAAGAAGGGTGGAACGGTAATCCGCCCTTGTCCATACCAAAAAGGCAAGTTCAAAAACAGCAGTAATCAGGACGAGAAGTAAACTGTACTTTCTATTCACGGCGTTCTCCTCCTTCCTCCGTTTTCCTTTCCGGCAGATCGGACAAGAACGCCGATTGATCCGCAGGTGCTGCCGGCTGCCGATCCCGTCGTACAGTCTTCCTTCCCGGTTTCCGCCTTATCTTCTTCACGACATGGGGAAGGAAAGTCAGGCAGCACACAATAACAGCAGCCGCACCGATAACGAGGAAGAATATTCCTCTTTGTCCGAAGGAAAGCGCCGCATCAAGGACACGCACAGCACCTGCCGCGGCCAGAAGACATCCGCCGACCCATTTCAGCAGGTTGGAATCGCTCCAATACCCCCTCCCGATAACTGCCACTGCAAGAAACGCGGCAAAGATGGATACAAAGATAGCAGAAGACACACCGGTTGTCTCAAAAACGGCAAGGGATGCCGCCACAAGCATAATAAAAGGCGTAAGACCTCCGAGGGCAGCCAGCCGGTCCCGTTTGATACCCATCCGGGTAAGCAGGACAGCGTCAATGGCAAGAATGACAAAAAACAAAATCCATAAGGTCCAATTCCCCGAAATGCCCGTCCATACAGAGCTCCAGGAGCCCTCCAGCAGAACGCCGAACACGGCCGCGCCGCCAAAGAGGCGAAGTGCTTCCGCCGCCGCGCCCCAGGAAGAAAGCATACTGCCCGCCATCCAGGTAAGCGCTGCCGCAAGGGCAAAAAACATCGTCTGCCATAAAAGGTTGGACGCCGTCCAGTAAATAAGGAGAAGTACGCAGACCGCCCAAAACCATGAGTAACAGACGACCGCTTTATGACGCCGTTCTCCCAGAAGCCGCACCAGGAGAGGAAGCGCCAAAACAAGAAACACCCATGCTGCCGCTTCCGGCCATCCCCGGTACGGTGATAAACGGTACACAAGAACAGACGACGCCATATAGACCATACCGAGTCCTGCTGTAGGAAACGCCCAGCTCATCAGAAGAAGGAATACGCAGGACACCGCTGCAAGAACAAACCAATCCCCCGACAGCTTGAAAGACTCATTTACCATCCATACGGCGCACAAGACCGCCACGCCATGAAAAACACCGGCCGCTTCCCGAATGACATCAGGCACACGGTGGTGGTAAGAAACGGAAGGAAGAAGGGAAGACAGATCTTTTCCTTTATTTCCCACCGCAGTACTTTCTTCAATCCTATTTTCGCCGATTCCGTTTACAGCAGAAGCCGTCTCCCCTGTTTCTCCGGAAAGCGGCTCTGCTGTGTTTTCAGCTTCTTCTAAGCGGACGCTTTCTGTCGGAATTCGATCCATCACAGGACGATCCTGCCACAAAATCGCCGCAATAATAAGAATGGACAGCACCAAAGGCACAAGAGCCATCATAAACTGCTCATCCTGAGAAAGACCGTTCCATACGCCGGCGCAGATGAAAATCAGACCGGTGAGGAAACATACGGCAGCCAGCACGAAAAGCCCTTCGCCATGAGAATGGCGTTCTTCATTCCTGTATAAAGAAATAAGAGAATCTCCCGCTTCACGGGTAATAATTTCTTCCTTCACCCAACGGGGTATTTCTTTTTTCAGCCATTTAAAGTGAGTCATAACTTAACTCCCGCCTGTCAATAAAAAAGCAGTGATGAAAAGAATTTCGTTTCCACCACCGCCGAGTCTTAAATTATTTTACGATAAGCACGGGATACTTGCCCCGGCTTACGATATAGCTGGAAACCGATCCCATGAAAATGCCCTTCAGCGGACCGAGTCCCCTGCTTCCCATGACGATGAGGTCGCACCCTTTATCTTCAGCAATACTGAGAATGACCGGTCCGGGCGAACCGATTTCAAAAACCGTTTCATGCGCCACACCTTCAGGAACCATAGCAGCAGCTTCTTTCAAATCGCGGCGGCACTGCGCTTCCAGATCCTCTGAAAGCTTGGAAGTAAGGCAGCCTTCCGCAATGGATACCTGGTCAAAATTGCTCATGGCGGAAACCATATTGCACACGGACACGATGTAAAGCTTCGTACCCTCGCCGGCGGCCGCCAGATCCGCAGCTTGCGCCATCGCCTTTTTCGCGTGGGCAGAACCATCATAAGGAACAAGAATATTCTTATACTTCAACATAGAAATCCCGCCTCTCTTTTCTTTTGAAGGATTTTATTTTTTTCATTATACCATGAATATTCCTGACTGCGTATTTCTTTTTATTCATTTCTCTTATAAAGAAAATACATCAGACTCCGGTTTCCGGTCTGTGCTGTGATAAGGAATAATTTTTCTGAAATGATTTTTCCCGGCAAGCTCCCACATTTCCCTTTCCGTCATATGGTTCGGCCAGAGAACAAGTTCCGCCCTGCCGCTTTCATAATAATCTTTCGCTTTGCCGTAGCCATGGATGCTGCCTGTCATGAGCAGTGAAAGTTCAGGGTGCCGCTCAATGAGTTTCCTGTTCTCTGACCGCGACAACTGGGCATCGGTAAGGAAATAAACCCCATTGTCATGAATCGTTTTTCCGTCCCATAAGGAAAACGTTTCATTGGGAAGGGCAAGCACTTCCCGGCGGGCGAAGTATTTCCTCCGCCCCAGACGCAGCCATTCGTCATAAAGTCCGGGAGCCATATGCACGGGAATCTCCATACTTCCTTTATTACGGAAATATGCCGCGATGGAAAGCCCTCTCCCGAAATGCGGCACAGGAAGAAGAAGCGGTTTCCCCCGCCACACCAATTCCAATATTTTATCAAGAACCGACCGGCGCATATCTGCCCCCGTACGATCACCCGGATATGCTGCATCAAGGACGGCCACATCCGCCGTTTTCCCTTCCGCATCATCACAGACATAAAAAGGGTCATCGCTTCGGTAATCCCCCGAAAAGAACAATTTTTTCCCTTCACAGGAAATATCGTACCACACGGAACCGGCACAATGGCCGCTCCGCCCCCAGCGGAAACTGAAATCCCGTTCCAATTCCAGTTCGGGCGCTGTCGAATCAAGAATCATCGTATTCCCCGGCTTCTCTTTCATCTGCCGGTATGTCTGGTTCGTCAGAAGCACGGATCCCGCAAAGCCGAGAGACTCGAAATATCCGATCGCCCCCGTATGATCCCGGTGCGAATGGGTGATGAAAAGGTATTCTGCTCTTGCAACATGCTCCGCTGTGAGATCAGGTACCCGGTCCAGTCCGTCCGTCGAAGTTCCCGCGTCCACGATAAAAGCGTGGCGCCCGCCTTCAACAAAAAAGCAGCTGCGTCCGAAATCACCGCAGCCGCCTGCAATTGTTATCTGCATATCCATCTCCATTGACGTTATTCTTCAGTTAAGCGCCACGCATGGCTGCACCCAATATACCATATTTCAAAAAAAGCCGCAAAACTATCTTGAGCCTGCCGCGATAAGGGCGCAGATCACACCGGCAATGGCAAAAATGATGTATGCCGCGCGTTCATAATTAAAACCACCGCTTTCTTCGTCAGCATCACTGCGCGTTTCTTCTTTCATCATGGGCGCTTTTATTCTTTCGTGAATTGCCGGCGGAATCAGGCCGCTGTAAAAACGGTTCAGATACCTGATGTACCCGTTCATTTCTCTGGTAAAAAACCAAAAGGAGGGCGCCGATAAAGATATTTCATTCCGTATGGCGATCGTGGAAAGGCATTCGTCAACGATACATTTCATAACCCGTTCCGGCGTGTCTTCCCTTTCTTCATACCTCCGTGAGATACTGTCAAAAAGTTCGATAGTTTTCCGCATGCCGCGCTCATCATAGCGTCTCCGCAGATCAGGCGGCAGAAACTTTCGTTCCGCGCCATGGCCGGGTGCTGTTTCCCGTTCCATAAACAGGGAGAATTTCTTTTCCACTTTTTCAAAACCGCAGAACAAATCCAAGAGCGGCGCATAGGTTTCTGCATATCCGGCAAGGACATACTTCGCCACATAGATACGGAGCAGGATATAATCCGTAAGGAAAGCGGCCGCCTTCGGTTCCTCCGCCTGGCCCATATCCATACGGTTTACTTCGAGGAATCGGATAAATACGCGGTGGATGCTGTAGCTTCCCTCCGGCTCGGTCGTATAGGAAAAGAAAGCGCGCCGGGCCGCTCGGACACCCATGCTTTCAAGATATTCTTTTCTTTCCACGATCCGCCTCCTCTTTTACCGCGTGCCATCAGCAGCGGATTACCGCCGGTTTTCAATTTTTCCGCCGCCGGACCGCCGATTCCTTTCCCCGGTAACCACGCAGGAGAAATTCTTCCGTACAGCGCTTCCCGCTTCAATTCACCAAGGGAGAATGGGGAGACCTCTCTTCTTTTCTGTATTCATCAGCAAGCGCTTCCAAAAAGGACGCCACATCCCCCTCATGGAAATCAGAAATGCCATAAACGGCACATACCGCGCCGGCAAGCATTTCCTTTGTTTCTTCGTGGGGCAGCGTCGTATTGATTTCCAATTCTACCGTGCTTCCATTGTCTACAGCAGTAATTAAAACAGTCTCTTCTTTATTTTTCATCACACACCTCGCTGACTTCATCGTACAAAAAAAGAGAGTTCCCCGCAAGAAAAATATTTTTCTGCTCCTCTCTTATAAATTCTTTCTTGCCGTATGGTTCCATCCCTTATTTGTGAGTATCTCCGCGTCTTTTCCAAGAAACGCTTTCCCCGCGTACCGATCCCCTGCCAGCTGCCAGCGGAACCATGCCGTCACATAAGCGTCCGCTTCGGCCTGCACATGGCTGTGATCCGCACGGGAACGCCGTCCCATGACCATCGCTGTCTTTGCCTTTTGAAATATCTTCTCCATATCCGGAAGCGGTGTAATGAGACGATCATCCAGCCTGTCGCCGCTCACCATGAACCACGGCACATTGACCGCAGAAGCGTCATACTTCCAGCTGTTCATTTTTAATTTGTCCGCAAATGATTCCGTCACCGCCGAAACAGTGACGACCGTTTTAAAACGTCCGCCGCCTTTTCGGAATAAAATCGTTTTCACCGCGCCGACGCCTCCCTGGGAGTGTCCGCCGATCCCCAGATTTTCCTCATCGATTTTTTGAAAAAACACGCTTTTTCTGTCCGCCGCCAGCTTGTCCATGAGTTCCAGTCCCCATTCCGCCGAGTACCCGAGTCCCGTATTCCTGTCCGTATTGCCCACGACAATAAAGCCCCAGCTGGCAAGATGTTCAAAAATCGGCTCATCAAGATCACAGGTCGAGGTCGTCCCGTTTAAAAGAAATACCATGGGCCATTTCCGGTTTTCCGTTTCCAGCCGTTTCGGATACCACACGCGGTAAGTATAATTTCCGTACTGTTCTTCTTTTCTTGAAACGGTCTTCTTTGCCACTTCGTATATACCGAGATTGCGGTATCGCTGTTCAATCTTCCCCCGATCCGCCGTCGTTATCCAGTATTCATCAGTAATGGCCTCCGCCGCGTCCGCCGCGGAAAAAGAAAGGAGCCATACCCACACATATAAAATTATCTGCAGTTGTTTTTTTATCTTCTCCATATCCGCATTATACCAAAAATGAATAAACAATTAAATTTTATTCTTTGAAACGAACCACGAACAGGAACCGGCACCCATTACTTCGCCAGGGAAAGAAATTCTTTGCGCAAATCCCCGTCTGTCCTGAACCGTCCGGATGCGGAAATCGTCCTTGTAAGCGTCCCCGGTTTTCTGATTCCCCGTGCCGTCATACAGGAATGCTCCCCTTCCAAAAGAACGATCACATCCCCGGCACCGGTAATCCGTTCCATGACATCCCGTATATCCGCTCCTATCCGTTCCTGGATCTGGAGACGCTTAGAGACGGCATCGGCGATGCGGGCAATTTTCGACAGTCCGATGACGCGCCCTCTGGGAATATATCCCACAGCCGCCTTCATATTGTACATGAGGGCGATATGGTGCTCGCAATGGGAAAAGAGGGAAATATCTTTCACCACCACCATGTCACTTTCAGGAGAAGAAAATGTCTTATCAAAAGCGCGGGCGATTTCTTCATTGGGCACCGCCGCATAGGCCAGCTGCTCGGCCACCATTTCCGCAAAGCGGCGGGGCGTTTCCACAAGCCCTTCTCTTTCGGGATCTTCCCCGACTGCTTCTATAATCAGGCGCGCTGCCTGTTCCAATTTTTTCTGATCCATTTCAGACCCCTCTCCTGTTCGGCTCCCAGATAATTTTATGGAGCTGTACCTGCACGCAGACTTCTGCCAGTTTTTCTTTTCTCACATATTCGACCAATTCACGCGGCTTTATTTTCCCCCACACGGGACTCACATAAAACTTCGGACCGCCCCGGGGAAAATACTTTATAATGATTTCCTTCATATCCTCCAAATCCGTTTTCGAGGAGACGACGAATTTCAGAACATCCTCCTCCGTCAATTCCTTTAAGTTCGGCAGCCGCATGAAAGACTTCATTCCGCTGTCTGTGCATTTGTAATCCATCGTATAAAAAAGATTTTGGGGACGGCGCGCCAAAAGTGGAACTGCGCCGTTCGTTTCTATATTAATTTCATACCCCTCTTCCCCAAGGATGTCGCAGATTTCCTGCAGCGGCTGAAGCAGCGGTTCTCCTCCCGTAAAAGTAATCCGCTTCCAGGGATAGGAACGGATACGGCCTAAGAGTTCCTCTTTCGTAAGGAATTCTTCCGCGTCGGACTCTTTTAAAGCATATGCCGTATCGCAGTATGTACAGCGGATATTGCAGCCGGCAAACCGGACAAATACCGCCATATACCCTGTCCGTTTTCCTTCGCCCTCAATGCTGTCAAATATTTCCGCTACGGGAAACTTATTTTTCATATACTGCTGTATTTCCTTCCGTTTCCTGCACCGCCACGCGGATACAGTGGGGAATGCGGTCGCAAAGCCATTTCGCCATATTTTCTGCCGTGGGATTTAATCCTTCCATGATATCGTTAGCGCATCGGTGATCAAAAAGGTTGACGACATCCTTAATCTTCGTGAAATCCACCACCATGCCGTTTTCATCAAGCTTATCATTCTGCACGGTGACAGTCACGATCCAGTTGTGCCCGTGCATTGAAGTGCACTTGCTTTCATAGTTCAGACGCAGGAAGTGCGCTCCGCTGATTTCCATTCTTTTCGTTACTGTAAACATATTATCTTTTCCCTCCGTTCCACGGGTCTTCCACCCCGTTTTCAGCAAACGCTTTCGCCCTGTCTATGCAGGTCCCGCATTCGCCGCAAGGCGTGTCTCCCCCCTCATAACAGCTCCATGTCAGTTCATAGGGTGTCCCCAGTTTCAGCCCTTCCGCCACGACGCCGGTTTTATTTTTATCGGCAAAAGGAAAAACCAGATGCACCTTGCCGTATGTGCCGACAGCAACCGCTTCCCCCATGGCTTTCAGAAACTGGGGCGAGCAGTCGGCATACGCTTCTCCCGCCGCATCATCTCCATGGGCGCCGACATAAATATCCGTCTCTTCCTCTTCATAAATGCCGGCTGCCAGACTTGCCGCTACAGAAATCATGAGGCCGTTCCGAAAAGGAACATACGTAGATACCTTTCCTGCCCCCTTTTCCGCAATCTGCTCACCGTAACTTTTGTGTACAATACTCTCCGTCGAATGGGACAAAAGAGAACAATTGGAATACTGCATGATCTGCGCCAGATCAAATTCATAATGAGGCACATGATAATATGCCGCCACCGCTCTTGCGGCATCTAATTCCTTTTTATGCTTCTGTCCATAAAAAATAGAAGCAGTGCTGACATTCTCTGCTCCCAGTGCATTTACAGCCACGGAGAGACAGGTCGTCGAGTCCACACCGCCGCTGGATAATATAATTGCTTTTTTCATATTTCCTCCCGTTTTTTATAGTTGGTGCTCAGAATGGACAACTGTCGGAACAAATTTCCGTTTCGTTTATTAGTTTCGTTTATTAATAGATCAACTCATTATAGCACAGGACAGAAATAAGACAAACAAATATAGTATAATAAAGCTGTATTATTAAAAGGAGGCATTATGAAGGGCGGAGACGCGGACGAATTTATCGATTATCTCATGGACGGCGGCGCCAGTGTACGCCACAAAGGATATGTCTACCATTTTTCAGGATTTGTGTACCATCCCGGCCAGCACAAGTGGCGGGTGAGCATAGAAAAATACCGCTGGACAAAAGAACCGTTTGAAGATTTCATGGAGCTCGTCTATTATTACACATCCGATGAGGAAGAAGACTGTATCAATCACCTCACCGAAGACATCCTTTGGGACGGGAAATCTTTCTACCAGCTGGAAAAAGCTCTCACCTGGATCGACTGGTAAGAACCTCCCCAGTCATCATCTGACAGCCCCATCAGTGCCGCTGCAGCCATGCGGTAAAAGAACCGCCAAGGTACGCATGGCGCTGGTGCTACATCAACAGTATAAATCATACGGGACTGCAAAAAATTGAATCATGTGCTATAATTGATTTGTCCTTTTCAGGGACTGATTTTCATGGGGACGTAGCTCAGCTGGGAGAGCGTACGGTTCGCATCCGTAAGGTCGAGAGTTCAATCCTCTTCGTCTCCACCATGCCCTTTGGGGCCAGGCAAAATATAAGCAGGCTTGCCGCGGCAGGTTTGCTTTTTTATTAATGTTTTCAACTGCACCCGTACGCTGCCGCGGAAACCGCCCCGCAGGAAATACCGCAAAGATGCAAAAATTTTCCGCTTGACAGTCTTTGAAAGAAAATGATATAGTAGGCACAACTTAATCACAGGCAATGAGAAGAAGAGTAAGCAAAACGAATGTCAAAGAGAGCTTCCGCAAGGTGAAAGGAAGTACAGGAAGTTTGCCGAACATGGTCTTTGAGCCGGATATGCTGAATCATTAAGCAGTCCGGGCGCTCCCGTTACAGAGCTGCGGTATCAGGGGTTCCCTCGTACCTACAGAGGTTTGCACGGTGACGCGCAAATGAACTTGGGTGGTAACACGATCTTTCGTCCCTTATTGGACGGAAGATTTTTTATTACAATTTTTTAAGCAAGAACATCAAAGGAGGAATTTTTCATGAAATTCAAAAAGACAATCATCGCATCCGTCGCCGTATTGGCACTCACAGGTTTTATCACAGGCTGCGGCGATGAGAAAAAAGCGGCGGCTCCCGCTCCGAAAGACAGCAGGGCGGTCACTCTCAAAGTGGGCGTATCCCCCGTCCCCCACGCTGAAATCCTCGGCGCCGTGAAGGATAAGCTTGCCAAAGAAGGCATCAATGTGGAAATCATCGAATTTACCGATTACGTACAGCCGAACCTGGCATTGAACGACAAAAACCTTGATGCGAACTACTTCCAGCACAAACCGTACCTGGATGAATTCGTCCGGTCAAGAAATCTGAAACTCGTTTCCGCAGGAGCGATCCATCTGGAACCGATGGCCGTCTTCTCCAAAAAGATTAAAGACTTGAAAGATCTTCCTGACGGCGCCCGTGTAGCTATCCCGAACGATCCTACCAACGGCGGCCGCGCGCTCCTCGTGCTCCAGTCTGCGGGGCTCATCAAGCTCCGTGACGGTGCCCCCATCACCGCTACACCGCAGGACATCACAGAAAACAAAAAGAATCTTCAATTCTCTGAACTGGAGGCGCCACAGCTCCCCCGCTCGCTGGAAGACGCTGATATTTCCGTTATCAATATCAATTTTGCCCTGGAAGCAAAACTGAATCCGAAAGATGCCATCTTCACCGAAAGCAGCGATTCCCCATACGCAAACATTGTCGCTGTCCGTGAAGGAGATGAAAACCGCCCTGAAATCAAAAAACTAATCGAAGCCCTTACCAGCCAGGAATCCAAAGATTTCATCGAGAAGAAATACAACGGCGCCATCAAAACTGCCTTCTGATAAAATAAGATTCAAAATAAAGAGACTCTTCTGCCGGACAAACCAAATGCCCGGTAAAAGAGTCTCTTTGTATATCAGGAGAATCCGCATCATGCGGCGGTTCCCTTCGATCCGTCTTCCGTTATCTCACTTCTGTCATCTGCCGCACGATTCGTAGTTTCCAAGAATTTTAAAATAACTGCACATAGAAGCCAGCCCCTCCAGTGTCCGTGCGTTTGAGGGATCTGCCAGCGAACCCATGACATCGATGTGGAATAAATACTCAAACGGTTTCCCTTCAAGCGGACGGGATTCCAGATGGGTCATATTCATACCGCCGTAGAAGAAGTATCCCAGTACATGGTAGAGCGCACCCGGTTCATGGCTGACGGAAATGGCGAGGGTGATTTTATCCGCTTTATCGGATATTTCCATTTTCGGTGCGATGATGAAGAAACGGGTGTAATTGTTTTCATTAAAAAAGATATTTTCTTTCAGTACGGAAAGCCCATACAGCTTCGCCGCCGTCCGGCTTGCTACGGCCGCCTGATTTTTCTTTCCATCCTTTGAAACACGTTCCGCGCTTTGGGATGTGGAAAAATAAGGTTTCAATTTCCAATCCCGATGTTCATTGAAGAAAAGACGGCACTGGGCAAATCCCTGGGGATGGGAGTAGACCGTATCGATATCTTCCATTTCCGCTCCCGGCAGTCCCAGCAGGTGGTGCTCGATTTTTACCAGTTCTTCACCGACGATGGCGCAGCCGCAGCCCCTGATAAGGTCATAGACTTCCGTAATACCCCCGGTGGAAGAGTTTTCAATGGGTACAACGCCGTAATCAATCATTCCTCCCGCAGCGGCTTTCGTCACATCTTCAAAGAGGGGGAAAAATATTTCTTCCCGCTCCCGCTCGCCGAAGTGCCGTTCCATGGCCTCATAGGTATAGGAGCCTTTCGCGCCGTAACAGCCGACGCGGATCCGTTTTTCCATAGTTTCTCCTATATCCATTTTCTCAATTTCACAAGCAGACCTTTTTCCTTTTTTTCCTCCGGCGTTGGACGCTCTACAGTGCGGACCACCCGTTTTTCCATTTCTTCCCGCCGCTTCCGCGCTTCTGTCGATTCAAAAGGGACGGGCCGCGTAAAAGCGGGCGGCATACGCAGGCTGGGCGGCGCCATGATTTTCGGCACAGTAAATTTCGGCACCTTTTTCAAGCTGCCGGCTTCCTCACGTCCCCAAGGGACATAATGGTATGCGCCGGCAGAAGGGTCGGGCACGTTCCGTTCCGCGATATACTTCGCCCCATTAAAGGGAACGCCGCGGAGACGTTCCAGCAATTGCGCCGCCATGACCTGAGGGGAGAAATAAGAGAACGGCAGTCTCGGCGCCATGCGCGCAACAGAAGAAAGAAATGCCGCCTTCACTTCCTCCGCCGTCATGTTCTCCCTGTGGCGCACTTCATCTAAAAGAAGGATCATTCCCTTTTGGGTAGGAAATAAGTTTTCATAAGGAATGACGGTATTTCTATTCCCCATCCCTGACATATCCAGGAAGAAGACAAGGAACAGGCAGGAAAGCGCCTTATCTCCCGCTTCCGCACGAAGATGGAAATTTGCCATGACATAGTACAGGTTGCGCAGCTTCGACCATTCTCCCGCCATGGTATAGATAGAGACCTTCTGCTGAAAAGCGCGCTCCAGTATATCCCTGGCGGAACAGGGATTCCCTTTCAGAGCCAGAGCAGAACGGGACTCGCCGATTTCTCCTTCCGTAAGCCCGTAGTTTTCACGAACATTCAGGACATACGCCATATGGCGTCCCACCTCGGTACGCCCCTTAGGTTCCAGCACGTATACTTTCGGTACAGCGTGGTCATAATTTTTTTCAGGAACTTCATGGATTACACGCCGGACAAGTTCTGTATGCGTTCCCTCACCGGAAAGGCCGTACCGTTTAAGGAAATCGGAAAGCGCTTTATCGGGAAGCATATTCACCGTTTCCACCGGTTTGCTTTCGCGGATCCAGCCATCAGCATAGAGGCGGTCCAGACAGAGATCGGCGTCGCTGCCGTAAGTGGCATACAGATAAGACGGCATCTTTGCATGCACCGGTTTGCCGTCAAAATAATCCAGTATGAGTATCTCACGTACAGAAAGACCCACTCGTCCCGCCTCCTTCTCATCATACTTTATTTTTTAGTATAGCAAAACAAAAGTATGATTAAAAGTCATAAACACAAACCACAGGAAAATTTTTGTCCCTGTACCTAAATTCCGAAAAGCGCTTTTTATCTTATCCCATATCCGGCATCCGGAATTTAATTTCTGTCCTTCGATACTAAACGCCCATGTGCGTCCCCACGGCACTGAAAACAGGAAGCAGGACGGAAAATATGATTGCCGCTGTTACAAGACCTACAAAAAGCAAAAGAGAAGGTTCCAGAATCTTTCTGAATCCTGTCAGTTTCCTTTTCGTTTCCTCTGTCATAAGGCGGGCGCTCCGCTCCAGAAAGAGAGGAAGCCGCCCGCTTTCCATTCCTACATGGATCATGCGGGCAAGGGCAGTATCGCCAAAGGATCTTTCCATGCTCTGGGCAAAATCGCCGCCCCTCTCTATATCCTTTTTTATTTTCAGCAATTCTTCTTTTACGGCGCCGTTATCCGTTATGCCCGCTATATCAGCAAGGGCGTCGGACAAGGTTTTCCCGCTTTTCAAAAGTGCCGACAGGGCAAGCGTCACACGGATGAGGTACAGCCTCCGGATAAAAGGGAAGCGGAAAAGAAACGCATCTGTACTTCTTTTTCCCCGTTCACTTCGTAACCAGACGACACCGCCGACTGCACCCAAGAGAAGTTCAACAAGAAAATAAAACCCTTTTTCCTGTAAGAACAGGCCCAAAGCAAGCGCCGCCCTCGTCACCGCCGGAAGCGGTATGTCGAGGGCGTCAAAAAGCGCGGCAAAGGACGGCAGTATGACAGTAAGGATCAATGCAAACACAAGAAAGGAAAAGAAGAGAACAAAAACAGGATAGGAAAGAGCCGACTTCATACCGGCAATAAATTCTTCTTCCTTGCGATAGCACGCGGCGGCCAGGCGGAGCTGTTCCGGAATCGTTCCCGACAGCTCGCCTACCTGCAGAAGGGCCGTAAAAAAAGGCGGAAACGCACGGGATCCCGCAAAACTTTCCGCAATGGAGTGCCCTGCTTCGATGGTCGCCTTGATCTCGCCCAGAAGAATCTTTTCTTTCCCGCTCCGGCCGCCGCCAAGGATGTCCAAAGTTTCGGTTACGGGAATCCCCGCGGAAAGAAGTGATTCCCATTCTTCAGCCAAATCGGCGAGACGGCGTCTTTTGAAAAGGGACACTTTTTTCTTTTCTCCCGTTTTTCTGATGGTCATCGGGTGAAGCCCGCGGCTTCTGAGTTCATCCGCCGCTTCTCTTTTGCCGGCAGCCGCCACTCTTCCTTCCTCTACTTCTCCGCTGTCAGCGTAAGCTTTATAAAGGAACTCCATTTTACTCTCCCGCCAAATGCAAAAGTTCTTTTCGTTCTTTTTCTGTCACGCCCTTTACCTTGTATACCGCCTGGCGCAGGGTGCGCATGTCATTCACACCCGTTTCCATATAGGACAGGACCTGTGCTTCTTTTCCTTCGCGGATGAGGTTCGCCACGGCAGGAGTATTTGTCAGAATTTCACGGAGCAGTACGGTCTTCGTTCCCATCCGCCAAAGTCTTTGTGCCGACACGCAGCGAAGGACGGAAGAAATAATCAGGCGCACTTCGCTTTGTTCTTCCGCCGGAAATACATGGACCATGCGGCCGACGGCCTCCAAAGCGCGCCCGTTGTGGAGCGTTCCCAAAACGAGATGCCCTGTTTCTGCCGCGGTAAGCGCCGCCGCTATGGTTTCCCTGTCCCTCATTTCCCCTACGGCAATGACATCAGGATCCTCACGAAGAGATTCGCGGACACCCTCGGCAAAACTTACCGCGTCACGACCGATTTCCCGCTGGCGGACAAGGGATTTCCCCGAGGAAAGGACATACTCCACAGGATCTTCCAAGGTCACGATGTGACGCGCTTTTTCCTTTCCGATTCCTTCCAGTACTCTTGCCATGGTGGTACTTTTCCCACTTCCTGTGGGGCCTGAAAAAAGGACAAGGCCGGAGGATAATTTTGCAATCTTCTCAAACCATTTTTCATCAGGATCTTTTTCCACACGGTCAAGCACGGGCAGCACACGGAGCGCCGCGCAGTCTTTTCCGCCCGCCCGGTACAGATGGAGGCGGAACCGATTTTCTCCTATGGAAAAAGAAGTATCGCATGCACCTTTTTCTTCATACACTTTTCGTTTATCCGGTGAAAGGCAGGAATGGAAAAGCATATCAAAAAAACTTTTCTCCGCTCTTTCTTCCAATTCTTTAAGTCCGCCATATTCACGGACAATAACCCTTCCGCCTTCCGTAAGATGGATATCTGTAGCCTCCGGGTAAAGGGCCAGCCACTGTTCAATATGTTTCATAGTCACTCCCATAAGAGCGCCGCTTCCTCAGGCGGGACGGCGCCGCTTTCCATTAATCGCAAAAGGGATTCTCTCAGGGAATATTGTCCCTGTTTTTTCATACATTCTGAAAACTCTTCGGCTGCCGCGTTTTTATGGAGCAGCCGCCGTTCTTCTTTTCCTATTTCCAGCATTTCAAAAACACCGGTCCGCCCGTCTGCGCCTTTCCCCCTGCAATGATCACAGCCCTTTGCCATGTATGCCCGTCTCCCGATAAACGCTTCAGGAAACAACTTTTCTTCCGCCATTTCTCTTGTAATGACCATTTCCTTCCGGCAGGCGGGACAGAGTTTTTTCACAAGCCTTTGAGAAATGATGAGGGACAACGACGCGGAAAGCAGGTACGGCGGAATGCCCATATCTGTCAGGCGGACAGGCGCCGATACGGCATCGTTCGTATGAAGCGTAGACAGGACAAGATGCCCGGTAAGAGCGGCATGTACGGCGATTTCCGCCGTTTCCCGATCGCGTATTTCCCCGATCATCACCACATCGGGATCCTGCCGCACAAGAGAACGGAGTCCTCTTTCAAAAGTAAGGCCCGCTTTTTCATTCACTTCCACCTGGGTGATTCCCGATATGCGGTACTCCACGGGATCTTCCACGGAAATCACGCTGATTTCAGGACGGCACACCAGTTTCAGCGCCGCGTAGAGCGTCGATGTTTTCCCGCTTCCCGTAGGACCGGTAGTGAGAATCATGCCGCTTTTCTTTCCTATTTTTGTGCGGAATATTTTCTTCTGCAAGGGAAGCATCCCGAGTTCATTCTTTTCAATGAAATCCATCTGCCCCGATAAAATCCGTATGACGATCGTTTCCCCGTAAACCGAGGGCATCACGGAAAGACGGAAATCCGTATTTCTTTCATCCCTGATTTCCGAAAAACTTCCGTCTTGGGGAATGCGGTTTTCCCCCACGTCCATACCGCCCAGGACTTTGGCCCGCACCGACAGTCCCGCCGCCATATCCGGGGGCAGCCGGTACCTTTCTGTAAGAGTTCCGTCAATGCGGAACCGGACAAGGACAAATTCACGGCACGGTTCCAGATGGACATCGCTCGCCTTTTCCGAAACAGCGGCCTGCAGAATTCTCCGCATGGCAATTTCCGCATTGGCCGCCCGCAGTATTTCCATAATTTCTCCCTTCCGCAGGAAAAGCCCGCGGCCGGTTTCCCGCCGCAAGCCTTTCTTTTTACACCTGCATAATGCGCATGATATTCGTGGCAGAGGATTTCCGCCGGTTTATTTCCCCCTGCCTGACCCCTACCGCGATGACACAAAGGCTGTCCTCCCGAAAATTTTTCCCCTTTCAAAACGGCAACGGACCGATAGTGCAGATAATTTTCGTCCTTCGCATGGTTCCTCCCGGGACAGTAGAAGTCCTTCCATTTCTATTGCGTAATTGGAATAAAAAATTTACACTTGTATGTAAAGTAAAATATTTTCCGCTTTTCTTTATAGTGTACAAAAAGAACGGATATAAATAAAGCCTTTTCATTCCTTTGGAAGTTTCTTCATGAACTTTCACGACAAACGCGTCCATACCGCATTTCTTATCCTCACCGCATTTCTTATCCTCACCTCTTTTCTTATTCTCATCAGTTACCGTATCATTTCAAATATCATAGCGCAAAACGCCGAAACGGGACGAATCGGACAGGGACAGGTGGCCGTTGGCAGCCACATCCCCGATTTGAATATGGATAATCGTCTACCGCCGCAAACTCATCGACAGCTCCGATATAATGAGCTGCGTCTTCCATGAAATGCGGAATGCCATAAAATGCACAAACACCCTGTGCCGGTTAAGAAATAAATATAGCGCTTATATCCGCTTTACAGCAGTCAAAAGCGTTTTCTACCGTTATCCATACTTCCTTTCCGGTCAAGATGGGAGTAAGAGGAATCCGTTACATGAAAAAGTTGTTTGTACCCCCATTTGTCCAAAACCATCATAAACAGGACTGCCTTCGATAAAAAATAAAGAAGTTCCTTCGGGAGCTTCTTTATTTTTTATCTCTGCCTGAAAGCTAAGACTGGGCCAGTCCAAATTGTGCCATCACTTCCCGAACAATTAAAGGTGCATTCGTATCCTCAAATTGGCAGCCCTCTGTTTTACTTTCGTGCTAATATAAGATATACTATTAGCACGAAAGTTGGTGACGGCACATGAAGACACCCGAAGAAATAGTTGATGATTCCGGAATCTTGTTGACGAAAAATGCCATAGAAGCGGGGATTTCAAAGCATGCTCTGTACAACTTCATACGTGATAACGGATTTGAAAAGGCCGCTCATGGCGTTTATGCATCTCCGGAAACCTGGAAAGATGAAAACTATATTCTGTCGCTGCGTTGTCCGCAAGGTGTTTTATCTCACGATGAGGCCCTCTATTATCATGGCCTTACTGACAGAGAACCTCTGCAGAAAACAATTACGATTTATACCGGTTATGGAACTTCCCGAATGGTTGCGGACGGAATAAAAGTTTTCACCGTAAAAAAAGAACTGCTGGATATCGGGAAAGAAATAGTGAAAACATCATATGGCCATGACATACCGCTCTACAATCGTGAACGCACAATCTGTGATCTGATCCGTTCCAGAAACAGGTTTGAAATACAGGATTTCCAGACCGCACTTAAAACTTACATCATGGGAAAAAACAAGAATCTTAACAGGCTAATGGAATATGCAAAGCTGTTCCATGTTGATAAGAAGATCAGAGAGTATATGGAGGTGCTGTTGTAATGGCTCTGACCGGTGCACAGGTAAGAGGAAAGATAAAAAATATTGCAAAATCAAACAGGGCAGATGCACGCATTTTGATGCGGATATATATGATGGAACGTTTTCTTGAAAGAGTGGCAAACTCACCATATTCTGAAAACTTTATCATAAAAGGCGGTATATTGGTCACGTCCATGATAGGCATTTCTATGCGCTCAACAATGGATATAGATACATCTATCCGTAATTTAAATCTTTCTGAGGAAGAAGCGCTGCGTATAATTAATAAAATCAGTAAGATTGATTTGCAGGACGGTGTGACGTTCAACGTCAAGGATGTAACCGGAATCATGGACGATATGGAATACCCCGGCATTCGGGTGACAATGGATGCATATCTTGGTAAAATGATTACTCCAATAAAGATTGATATTTCTACAGGAGACATCATTACTCCCAGAGCCATTGAATATGATTACAGCCTCATGCTGGAAGAACGATCCATAAAGCTCTGGTCCTATAATTTGGAGACCATTTTTGCGGAGAAACTTCAGACAATTCTTGCCCGCGGTATCCTGAATACAAGGATGAGAGATTTTTATGACGTTTATACATTAATGCTCCGCAATGAGGAGAGAATCAATCATGAAATTCTGAAACAGGCATTTGAAGCTACCTGCAATAAAAGAAATACAACGGACATTATTACCTCAGGGATGCAGATCTTAGATATCATAATTAATGACGATAGATTGAATGACCTATGGAATTCATATCAACAAAAATACTTGTATGCAGGAGACATACCATTTGAAGCAGCTGTAAAAAAAGCCATTCAAATTTATAAAATGATGAAACAATAGAGGTTATAAGAAATTATGATAAAAATACTGTTCGTCTGCCACGGCAATATCTGCCGCTCCCCGATGGCGGAATTTGTTATGAAAGACCTCGTGGCAAAAGCCGGATTGGAACATTTGATTTCCGTTTCATCCTGCGCGGTGACTTATGAAGAAATCGGAAACGACACCTATCCCCCCGTACGCCGGCTTCTCAACGAAAAGGGGATCCCTTTCACTAAACGGGAAGCACGGATATTTACGCCTGCCGATTACGAAGAAAGTACTTATATCATCGGCATGGATGATGAGAACCGCCGCGATCTTTACCGTCTTACCAAAGGCGACCCGCAGAAAAAAGTGTCCCTCCTTCTCGAATGGACAGGAGAAAATCGGAGTGTCGCCGATCCGTGGTACACTGATGATTACGAAACAGCCTATCGTGATATAAGGGAAGGCTGCGCCGCGATTCTCAAAAGGGTCATGCCATGATTTCCGTTTACCCGGCTTTTTACAAAGACTTCCGCTGCAAGGCGGACAGGTGTGTCCACTCGTGCTGTATGCAGAACTGGGACATCGACATCGACGAAGCGACGGCAATGAAATATCTCGTCATGACGGGTGAACTGGGGGAAACTATCCGTGCCTCCATGACAGACACAAAAGGAAACCGCCGGTTCATCATGAAAGACGGCCGATGCCCCCTTTTACAGGAAGACGGACTCTGCCGCATCATCATGGAAACGGGAGAAGAAAATCTTTGCGATATCTGTGCCATGCATCCCCGTTTCTTTGTGGAAAACGGAAATTTCGAGCTGGCCGGTGTGGGACTCGCCTGTGAAGAAAGCGTGGAACTTCTCCTGTCCAATTCCACGCCTCTGCTTTTCATGGAAGACAGAGCCCCTTCTCTATTCGACTTTCCCACGCTGCTTTCCGCTATGGGCTGCAGCCTTCCCGAAGAAGCGCTCTCCTATACGCCGACCATCAATGAAACTTACTGCCGGACCATTTTACACGCTCTTTCTCAAACGGAACCTGTCGATGAAGCATGGACAAAGAGGCTTTCCTCTCTTTCCGGATCTTTCACTTCCATGCTGAAAAAGGCGCACGCCTATCTTTCCGAAGCGCCTCTCCCAGAACTGACGGCGGTGTATCAATACATTTTCTACCGCGCCCTGGAAAAAGAACCGTTCTGCGGCATAGACGCCGTCATAACATACGCCCGGCAAAGCACAGACTTCATCTTCATGGAAACTGCCATATTCGGAGATCTCCCTGAAAATATACGGCGCTGGTCGGAACAGATCGAATACGACACGGACAATACGGATATCCTTCTGTCACTCATCACAAAATAATATTTCAGCAAAAAAGCAGATCCCGTTAAAGGACCTGCTTTCGTTTTCCCTTAAAACACCTTTCCTTTTAAGAGAAAAATTCCATAAAGTTTTTTTACTGTATGCTCCTAAACAAAAAGAGGGACTCCACTCCGCTTTTCATAGAGATATCTTAGTATTTCATACTTGTTTTTGCCAATTCTTCCAGAGATGGTTTCAGATAATTTCTTTCCGCGTCACTGGTTACCGCCAGGATTGCTCTGTATCGATTCTCTTTTTTCATGAAGTATCCCCGGATGTAAAGGGGCACGATGAAACCGTCGGCATCGCTTATGACCCGCGCACCCGCCGTGTACGTATGGTCATTTAAACGGGTAATCGGTTCTATGTCCTGCAGACGCACATGGGCAAAGTCTTCGGGGAGTTTCACAAGGGCCGTTTTATTATGCTCGTGTATGGCGTCCACGATGAGTTCATTAATTGCGGGTTCAGCACCCATCAGGTAAAGGTTCGCCATCATAAGCGCCCCTGCAGACACCATATTTTGATCCTTCGCAAAGAAAGGATCCATTCCCTTTTTATTTTCTTCCGTTTCAGGAAAAGAGAAATTCATGACAAAGGCGTCAAAGCTTCCCTCATCAGAAACGACGAGAAGCTGTCCCGCAGGCAGCGTCCCTTCTTTTTCCGTACTGAACGGAATCTCTTTTTCCGCCATTTTTTTCACAGACGGTGTCATGATGAAAGGTGTATAGACGGCATGATTTCTTAAAGTGATTTCCTTTGTAAGAAAAGGAGCTGCCTGCCTGTAAAGATCTTTTACGGCATCTCCCGGACTTCTGCGGAAATCGGCAGTCAATTGCCTGTCGGCTGCCGTGCCTGTACCCGTCTCTTTATGGGCAGGTTCTGCAAAAACAGCGGTCATGGAGGAAACGGTAATCCCCGCCGCCAAGAGTGCTGTCACGAGTCTTTTCATCGAAGTCCCTCCGCGCCTTTTACTAAAACAGGTTCTATAATCCGGCCTGTGGCCTGATTGGTATAAATGGCAGTGGCTCCAAGTTGCCCTTTATCTGCTGACGCGATGAAAAAGACATAAAAAGGCGCTTCCACCCCGTACTGTTCCACAAAAAGAAACATGCTTCCATAAATAAACTCGGTCTGTCCATCTTTTTTATAGGCAAAACGATTGTTGCCGTCTTCCTTTTTCATGCTTTCCCGGATAGTTTCAAGATTCAAAGTCCGGTTCTTTCCAAGGATATCAATTTTTCCCGGATGGGCTTTTTCCATGGCCCTGATGATTTCATTCCAGCCGGCTATATCCTTTTCTTCTAATTTTACAGACATAACGATTGCCTGATGAAAAGCATCCTTCGTCTCCATTTGCAGCTGGGAAAATCTGCCGGCTGCAAAAAGTTTTCCGAGCTGCTCGGCCATCATTTTCTCATGAAGTGCATCGCCTTTTCCAAATAGTCCCATCCGCTTGACAGCAGGAAGGATTTCTTTCTCTGCTTTTTCCTGGTTCCACTCTTTCTGCAGTTCTTTTCCCACATATGATTTATCTGCTTCCCGGAGGGTCATCTCATTTCCCAGCGGAAGAATATGTCCGTCCGCCATTTTTAAATCAGATGCCAGAGACAGTCCGCCTGCTGCCAAAGCAAGCGTGAGCGCCATGGCACATATACGTTTTTTCATAATGCTCCTTTCATGAGCTGTCTTTAATTATTTTCTTTCATTATATCAGACTCCGAAAGCATTCCCCAAAAGTGCTGCACGACAGAAACAGTAAGCGTCATCCGGAGTAATAGATTCTTCACTCTGTGTCACTATCCCGTTTCCCGTCTTTCTCACAAAGTATTCTTACCCCTGTTCAGAATGACGATTGGAGGAAAAGGCGTCATAGTGAGGGAAACGTTAATCGTCATCCTAAGCGAATGTGAAGGCTCTGTTACCATAGTGAGGAAGACGGTAAGAAGATAAAAGCTATCAGCTGTGAGCTATCAGCTACAAGCTAAATATTCTTTTACGATTTAAATCATTACGACAAGCGAGTATCCTCAATCGCACTACGTGCGCCAGCAGCTTCTTCTGGCGGCGGGTTCCATGATCCTTGTGTAAAAAGCGGTATTGACGGTGGGACTTCATTCGGAGTAACAGATTCTTCACTCTGTGTCACTATCCCGTTTCCCGTCTTTCTCCCACAGCATTCTTGCCCCTGTTCAGAATGACGATTGGAGGAAAAGGCGTCATAGTGAGGGAAACGTTAATCGTCATCCGAAGCGGATGTGAAGGATCTATGCCCTTGATAAGGAACCCGCAGGCACAGCTTGAAAACCTGTACCTGAAACCCGCCTTTTATTCTCCCAACTCGCGGCGGATAAGTTCACTCTTTAATGTCTGCAGCTTGTCGGACAGGTTGATTTCCATCAGATCCGGATTAAGGAGACGTGTGTATTCCGGCCAGAGTGTATCCATCTGCTTATCTGCATAGCGGATGATTTCAGGAAGTGCGGGCAGCGGAAGGTTCCTGCCATTTTCTACGACGGGCCTCAGCAGTTCCTCCACTGTATAAGTTCCTGCTTTCAGCTCTTTCCTGCGCCATTTCGCCGATTCCGTGACAAGGGTAAAGTCGCCGCCGTCCGCCGCTTTTTCATCATGGAGGCAGACAAGGTCGGTAATCATTTTTCCTGTATTTTTTTTATAGAAACGATAGACCGTCTTGATACCGGGGTTCGTCATTTTTTCCACGTCATTGGAAAATTTCATAACAGGAACCTCTTTACCATCCGCTTCTTTCACCGCCATTTTAAAGACGCCCCCCAGCGCGGAAGTGCCGTCGGCCGTGATGATTTTCGTACCCACGCCCCACGAGGTGACGGTGCAGCCCTGCGCTTTGAGGGACTGGATGGTATATTCGTCAAGATCGTTGGAACCGGAAATGATGGCATCAGGGAAGCCGGCTTCGGTAAACATACGCGTCGCTTCCTGAGAGAGATAGGCGATATCTCCGCTGTCGATGCGGATCCCGTATTTCCCGGGAAGTCGCCCCTCTTCTTTCAGTTCTTTAAACACCTGAATTGCATGGGGTACGCCCATTTCAAGGACATTATAGGTGTCGGCCAAAAGGATGAGGTTGTCATGATACTGGCGAACGTATTCGCGGAAAGCATCTATCTCTTCATCAAAGCTCATGACCCAGCTGTGGGCCATCGTACCGAGGACAGGAATGCCGAACCGTTTTCCCGCTTCCACATTGGATGTGCCGTTGAACCCTCCGATCATGGCGGCCCGTGCGCCCCAGAGTCCGGCGGAATGCCCCTGCGCGCGGCGGAGACCGAACTCCATCAGGGCGTCTCTCGGCGCCACGGTGCGCACACGCCGTGCTTTCGTGGCGATGAGGCTTTCATGGTTCATAATCATGGATAAACCTGTTTCGAGAAGCATGGCTTCTGTCGTAGTACCGTGGAAACGAAGAAGAGGTTCGCCGGGAAAGACTACAGTGCCTTCCGGTACAGCATAAATATTTCCTTTAAAGCGGAAATCTTTCAGGTAATCAAGAAAGGCGGGATAAAAAATATGCAAACTTTCCAGGTAATCAATATCTTCTTCATCAAAACGGAAATTTTCTACAAACTGCTGGAGATGCTCAAGCCCCGCCACGATAGTATAGCCGCCGTTAAAAGGATTCTTTCTGTAAAAACGGTCAAACACGACTTTCCGTTCATGGCGTCCTTTGTTGAAAAGGGCATTTGCCATCGTCAATTGGTATAAATCGGTAATCAAGCCATTCATTTTTATTCCGCCTTTCCTTATATACTTATTCTCAAGACTTATCGTTTTTCATTTCCCTCATCACGGTAACAGGTCCTTCACATTCGTTCAGGATGACGATTAACGTTTCTCTTATTATGATGCCCTTTCCTCCAATCGTCATTCAGAACGGCTGCAAGAATGCTGTATGGGAAAGACGGGAAACGGGATGGTGACACAGAGTGAAGAATCTGTTACTCCGAATGAAGTCCCTCCGTCAATACCGCTTTTTGCACAAGGATCATGGAAACCGCCGCCATAAGAAGCTGCTGGCGCACGTAGTGCGATTGAGGATACTCGCTTGTCGTAATGATTTAAATCGTAAAAGAATAGTTAGCTTGCAGCTGACAGCTTTTATCTTCTTACCGCTTTCCTCATCACAGGTATAGATCCTTCACCTCCGTTCAGGATGACGATTATCGTTTCCCTCACTACAACAGCAAATCCTTTGCTAATGTTTCGTATGACACCTAATGGAAATCATATGCTTCGGCTTTTAACTCACAGCTAATAGCTAACAGCTAATGGCTGATAGCTGACAGCTCACAGCTGATAGCTTTTATCTTCTTACGGCTCCCCTCATCACGGCAACAGATCCTTCGCTCCCGTTCGTATTTAGACTCCATTATAGCACTTCCCCGCCGGCCTTTCAGAAAATGAAAAACGCGCCCGTCACAAGCGCGCTTTCTTTTATAATTCAATTTCTTCCGTCTTTCCGGTAAAATCCGTGATGACCGCGTTTCCCGATGCCAGCCTGAACACGGTATACCTGCCGTCTTTACGAATACCGTCCAGAGACTCCTCACAGCTCCTCAGCATGGCGCGACGCGGTTCCTCCCCTTTATCCTCCCGCAGTTTGCAGGATATGCAGATATTCGACTGATCTGGATGGGTGGCGCAGATTTCCGCGCGGTCGTTCAGAAGAAGCTGTCCGTAAATCTCATCATCTTTATTGAAAAGGAAATGGATTACGCCGCCGCAGACACAGACATTATTCATCGGCCGGAGGCGCGGCCAGATACCGTCCAAAGTGGCCAGATAAAACACACCGCATTGTTTCAGATATTCAGCAATTCTTTCCGCCGCTGCCATACAGATTCCTCCCGTCCTTTATTTCTACATTTATTTTATCATATTCCAAAAGAAATATTTACCTCAATCCCGCTTCCGCTTCTTCTCTGTCCGCCAGGATTTTCACTTCCGTATCCAGATGGGTGAGAACCGCGATGACTTCTTTTCGCGTGTCCGCCGTAGCGTTGATACGGCAGGTCGCCCGCCGGGGATCGATGGTGGTCAGAATGCCGAGATATTCATATCCTTCCATGATACGATTGACGTAGTTCACATCGCCCGGCGCGATTTCTATATAGACTCTGTTATCCACGGGCGCGCCTCCGGAGAATGGTATACGGCGGCAGATCCTCTTCTGTCACCATCGTCAGCTCTTCCAGCGGATGGGGCGCTGCTGCCGCCTCTTCACCGTCTTTATTCGTCAGATGTCCGATTGTGACAGGAAACACATCCCCTGCCGGAGTAAGACATTCAACGACCTCTCCCGCCTTGAAATAGTTGCGCTGTTGCACTTTCACCGTACCGTTTCCTTTATCCTGCTCCAGAACAAGACCGATAAAATCATAAGGCTGCTCCGGCTGGGACTTCATATATTCCTGGGCGGAATGGTCGGGGTTCTGGAACGCGAAAGCCGTCGTGTAAGGACGATGGGATACCTTTTCCAGTTCTTCCCGCCATTCCGGACGAACGGAAAATGCCGCTCCCAATTCGTAGTACGAGTCAATCGCTTTCCGGTACGCTGCCACAACCGCCGCCACATAGTAGACGCTCTTCATGCGGCCTTCAATTTTCAGAGAAGAAACGCCCGCTTCGATAAGTTCGGGGATATGGTCGATCATACAGAGATCTTTGCTGTTAAAAATATATGTGCCGTGCTCATCTTCTTCCACGGGGAAATACTGGCCCGGCCGGGACTCTTCCATCACGGAATACTTAAACCGGCATGCCTGGATGCATTCACCCCGGTTGGACTGGCGTTTCCCGTTTGTAAAATAATTGGATAAAAGACATCGGCCGCTCCAGGAAATACAGAGCGCCCCATGGCCGAATACTTCCAGCTCGATATCCACCCGTTTTCTGATATCCGCCATTTCTGAAAGGGATACTTCTCTGGCAAGAACGACGCGGGACGCGCCCATATCTTTCCATCTCCTGACGGTGCGCCAGTTTGCCGCGCTCGCCTGTGTGCTCACATGGACCGGCAAATCAGGCGCCGCTTCACGGGCGATATCAAATACGCCGAGATCGGAAATCAGGACGGCATCCGCATGAATATCCTGTAAATATTTCAGGTATGTGTCAAGCCCTTCCAAATCTTCATTCCGGGGAATAATATTGACCGTGATATACACTTTCTTTCCCATGGAATGGGCATACTCCACAGCCTCTTTCATTTCTTCCCGGGTAAAATTGCCGCCGTACGCACGGAGACCGAAAGCTTTGCCCGCCATGTATACCGCGTCTGCCCCGTAAAGGAGCGCCATTTTCATTTTTTCCATATTTCCCGCCGGCGCGAGAAGTTCCATTCTTTCCACTTGTGTTCCTTTCTTCCCTTATTTCCTTATCTTCCTTGACACCGCAAGACCGTCTCCCTCTTCATGGATGACCGTATCATAATGAGCCTCCACATATTCGAGGTATTCCCGCAGGCGTGTGACAAGCGTCCTGTACCGATGGGCCACGGGGTCCCCGCTTCGCACCAGTCCGCGGAAAAGAACATTATCCGCCGCAATAACCGCATTTTCCGATAATTTCGGCTCAATAAGTTTCAAATGGCGGAGGTACTGCCCTTTCGGCCCGTCAAGGTAAACAAAATCATACAGCCCTGCAAGCGTAGAAAGCACTTCTCCCGCATCCCCCAAATGACACCGGACACGCCGCTCAAATCCTGCCGCCTGCATGACGGATACAGCCCGTTCATTCCGCAGGGCATCTATTTCTATGGTATCAATTTCCGCCAGGGGAAAATGCTCTGCCAGAAGCAAGGCGGAATAGCCAATGGCCGTTCCCACTTCCAGTATTTTCTTTGGATCGGCTGCCGCCGCGGCTTCCAGCAGCTTCCTCTCCGCCCTGCGCAGAATGGGAATATTCTCTTCTTCCGCTTCCCGCTCTAGTTCCTTTCTCAGATCCGCAATCATGGCCATATCAGTCGTCTGTCCCATAGATCCGGTCGATTTCCGCCTGATGTTCTTCAAATGTCTTCGTGAAGACATGGCGGCCGTCTTTTTCCGCCACATAGTAAAGATACTCTCCGGGTGCCGCGTCCAGCACCGCACGGACAGCATCCATGCCGGGACTGCTTATGGGGCCGGGCGGAAGCCCCTGCCGTTCATATGTATTATAAGGCGAATCAATTTTCGTATCCGCTATGGTCAGTTCCTCTTTCTGCCTGCCCAATGCATACTGGACAGTAGCGTCAATCTGAAGAGGCATCTGCTTTTCCAGACGCGCCAGGATGACAGAAGCGATCGGCACCTGATCCTCCTTTAACCGCGCTTCCCGCTCCACCATGGACGCGATGGTCATGAGGGCATGAATAGAAAGATGCTTCTCCTCCGCCCTCCTGCGCAATGCGGGCGTAAGCATTTCATCCGTGCGCCGATACATCATGTCAGCAATCTGCCTGGCGGAGCAAGATTTCGGAATCTCATACGTATCGGCGAAAAGAAACCCTTCTCCCTTCACCTTTGCCGCCTCGGGACCGTACATGTATGGAAAAGGCGCGTAAGTTTCCGCTTCATGAAGAAAATCTCCATAGCATTCCAGCCCCGCCTTCTGAAGAACATCTGCGATCTGCGCTGCGGTAAAGCCTTCCGGCACGGTGATCTTCACCACTTCTTCTTTTCCGTTTTTCAGAACCGAAATTGTCTCCGCCACCGTTGATCCCTGCCGGAATGTATAGTACCCGCTTTTAAGCGCCTTCCCGTTTCCTGTGGCCAAAAGCATAGCGCGGAAAACGGCGGCACTTCTGATAACGCCTTTCTCCTCAAGCATTTCTCCGATTTCCCGCCCCGTGGCATTCTTCGGTATTTCCACCATCACCGTTCCATCCGCCGGTCCGTGATAAAAGAAATAAAAATAGAGGAACAGGCCCGCCGCCAGCGCCGCAAAAGCAAGCACCACCCCATGCAGGTATTTCCTTTTATCTTTTATAAAAGATATTTCCTTCATAAAACCTCTCTTGTTTCAATCGCGGAAGAACAGAAATCATCGCTGCCTTCCGCTGTTTTCATGACTGGTTTATTATACCACAACTCTGAAAATAGCCGCTTTTTCCCCACCGTGCTACAATATGTCCATCAGTAAAGGAGGAACTCCTATGGAAATCAAAATCGGAATCGCCGGTACCGCCAGCCGGACCGTCACGGAAAAAGATACTGCCCTTGCCGTTGGAAGCGGTTCTCTACAAGTCCTTGCCACTCCCGTTTTATCCGCCCTTATGGAAGAGGCCGCCGTTGCCGCCCTTGCGCCGTACCTGCTCCCAAAACAGACTACGGTAGGCGGTTTCATCGCCGTTCGTCACAAGGCTCCTACCCCGGTGGGACAGACCGTCAAGGCCATCGCCACCGTGACGGCAGTCAGCGGAAAGAAAATATCTTTCACCATCACCGCCTCTGATGAAGACGGTGCCATCGGTGAAGCAGAGCACACCCGTTTTCTTGTGGACGAAGAACTATTCATGATGAAATTGCAGAAGTAAAAAACGTTTCAAATCAAAAGGCATGTCAAAAGACGCCCGCGGTATTTTGCGGACGTTTTTCATTGATGCTTTATTTTTTTGTATTGCTTTCCGCAGCGCGTTCCACCCCTGTCCCGTCAAAAACGGGGATAAAACTTTGATCGGAAGATTCTTTCTGCTGAACATAGCCGTCTTCAATGCCGAGCGCTTCCATGTACGCTTCCGCCTCTTCGTATTCTTCATCGGTAATCCGGCGGTTGATTTCCGGAAACTCTTCCGCTCTTCCGTGAGGCGTGTACTGCCGCATAAGACTGAAAAGGACATCCCCTTTACGAAACGTTTCCGCCACATATTCCAAAACGCCTTTCGTGTTTTTCATCTGCCCCGGCAAAATAAGATGGCGGATAAGAACACCTTTTTTTAATATACCGTCGGCACCGATTTCATAGGAACCTGTCTGCCGGAACATCTGCTCAATGGCGGGCACCGCCTTTTCAAAGTAGTCCGGCGCACTGCTGTACCTTTCCGCTGCCGCAGCGTCGCTGTACTTCAAATCAGGAAGCCAGCACTGTATTTTCTTCCGTAGGAACGCCACGGTATGAACGCTTTCATAGCCGCCGCAGTTATACACCACCGGTACGGGAAGCGGTTCTCTCAGACTTTGAAAAACGGCATGGGTAAAATGGGTCGGCGTCACAAGGTCGATATTGTGCGCGCCCCGGGCGATGAGTTCACGGTAAATCTCCGCCAGCCGCTCCACGGATATTTCTATCCCCCGCCGCAGTTCGGATATTTCATAATTCTGGCAATAGACGCAGGACAAGTTGCACCCTGCAAAGAAAACCGTTCCCGCGCCTCTTGTCCCGCTGATGCACGGTTCTTCCCAATGATGGAGCGCCGCCCGGGATACGATGGGAAGCATGCCTGTCCGGCAGTAACCGACGGCGCCCTGTCCGTGAACGGACTCCCGCCGCGGCACACGGCATCCCCGCGGGCAGATATTACAGATACTCATTATATGTCCTTTATATAAAGCGGGCTTTCCCGCAGAATTTCCACTACCTGATTATACACCGAAAGAAGAAAATCCATTGCCCCCGCCTTGTAAAAATTTTATAATGATACATATTGTGGGTAAAGCTGAAAGGAGAAATTTTATGGAACAGCAATCCGGTTTTTTGGACAAAATTTTTCACCTGAAGGAAAATCACACGTCCGTCAGGACAGAAATCATGGCGGGTATCACGACTTTCATGACGATGGCGTATATCCTCGCGGTCAATCCCGGCATCATGAGCGCCGCCGGCATGGATAAAGGCGCGCTTCTTACGGCGACCGCCCTTGCCGCATTCATCGGCACCATTCTCATGGCACTCTTTGCCAATTACCCCTTCGCCCTCGCTCCAGGCATGGGGCTGAATGCGTTTTTCGCTTTCACCGTCGTGGGGCAGATGGGCTATTCCTGGCAGACCGCCCTTGCCGCTGTTTGTCTGGAAGGCGTGATTTTCATTATCCTGTCTCTTACCAATGTACGCGAAGCGATTTTCAACGCGATCCCCATCAACCTGAAACGGGCAGTGTCGGCAGGTATCGGCCTGTTCATTGCCTTCATCGGACTGGTTTCCGCCAATATCATCGTCGCCAATCCCGCTACGAAAGTTTCTCTTTTCTCCTTTAAAGGCGCGATTGCCGCAGGAACATTCCACACCGTGGGAGTTCCGGTTCTCCTCGCCATCCTGGGTGTGCTTTTCACAGGCATCTTCATGGTAAAAAAAGTGAGAGGAAATATTCTCTGGGGCATCCTCTTCACATGGGGTCTCGGCATCCTCTGCGAACTCACGGGGCTCTACATTCCCGATCCCGCAAAAGGAGCGTTCAGTACTCTGCCGAACCTTTCCGCAGGCATTGCTTCTTTTACCCCTGTAAGCCTGTCCCCCATTTTCATGCAGCTTGATTTCTCAAAGGTGATGAGCCCTGATTTTTTCGTCGTCCTCTTCGCGTTCCTTTTCGTGGATATTTTTGATACCCTCGGCACCCTGGTCGGCGTTTCTTCCAAAGCAAACATGCTTGATGAGGAAGGAAAGCTGCCCCGCATCAAAGGCGCTCTCATGGCTGACGCTGTCGCCACCACCATCGGCGCGGGCCTCGGCGTTTCCACCACGACCACCTTCGTAGAAAGTGCGGCAGGCGTTTCTGAAGGCGGACGGACCGGTCTTACCGCCATCACCGTAGCCGTTCTCTTTGCCCTCTCCCTGTTCCTTTCCCCCTTCTTCCTGGCAATTCCCGCCTTTGCCACCGCGCCCGCCCTCATCATCGTGGGCTTCCTCATGTTCACCGCCGTCACGGGCATCAACTTCAGCGACCCCACCGAAGCCATTCCCGCATATATCGCCATCCTTGCCATGCCCTTCACATACAGCATCGCCGAAGGCATCTCGTTTGGCATCATCACTTACACTGTCATGAACGCCCTCACAGGAAACGGGAAAAAGATCAGTGCCCTGATGTATATTCTGACAATCCTCTTCATCGGGAAATATATCTTCCTCTGATGGAAGTATTTCCTACAAATCAACCAACAGGTTTCGGACATACTATGTACCCTCTTTATCAAACAGCGGTAAAGAGGGTATTTTACATGTTATGCTCCTTGCAGGCAAATTCGTCCGCCTCTATTTTATACACCGCCACATACGCTGCCATTCGATCAGTAAACTCAAAATGCTTTTTATCCTGGCACTCCATGAAAATCGTAAGGATCTTTTTCTTCTCTTCCCTGTCTTTTACCACCGACACCGGCCCGCTCCCGATGATGCTGTGGTAGTACTCGGTATAATCGCAGGCTTTCTCCGCCCGTCCCATGACACCGCCGTTGTCGATTTCAAAACCGATGACAGGATTTGATTCCGCCAGTTCCCGTTTCAGTCCGGCATCAGCGCCATGGAAATACACCGTAAGCTTTCCCCCTTCATAAGAGTATCCGTAGTTGACCGGCACCACAAAAACACGGTCGCCGTCCTGAAAACCCAGATGGACGATTTTGCACTCGTCCAGAACTTTTCTGATTTCCGTTTCTTCCGTAACTTCTCTGTCGTTTCTTCTCATCATAACCTCCTTAATCCTTACTGCCTGTTTAAATTATACTACTCCGTATAAATTCCATTCCTTCTTGTGCTATGATGAAAGAAACCGTTGCAAAAACATTCTTACAAAGGAGCTTATTATGTTTGAAAATGACAGCCGTTCTTCTTTGCGGAAATGGATTTTTGCCGCCCTCCTCGCCGCGGCAGGCGTCCTTCTTTCACCGGTCTTTTCCTTTCCTTTGGGAGTGACCCGTGCTTTCCCGCTCCAGCACATGATCAATATCTTTCTTGCGGTTCTCTGCGGCACGCGGTATGGTGTTTCCGCCGCCTTTACCACATCGGTGATCAGGAATATCATCGGTTCCGGATCGCTTCTCGCCTTCCCCGGCTCGATGATCGGCGCCTTCCTGTCGGGATACCTGTACAGCCGCACGAAAAAACTGTGGGCAGCCGTCCTTGGAGAATTCGCGGGCACATCGCTCATCGGCGGACTTGTCTCTTATCCGTTGGCCGCTCTCTTTATGGGGTCGTCAAAAGGAGCTTTTTTCTATATTTCTCTCTTTTCCGTTTCCTGCGGCGCCGGGTGCCTCATTGCTTTCATCATCCTCAAAGGGATCCATATCTTTCAAACAAATACGATAAAAGAAAAATAATATTTCTTTTAAAATTGACTTTCCGAGGCCTTCAGGCCTCTTTCTTTTTGCACGAAAATGACGGCTGCACGCTTATCATATACGATTTGTATGTGCAATTAACATCAGGCGTTAAAACCATTGACAGTTTTTATTTCCATCAGATATAATAAGTCTGTTTTGAGACATATTTCATTCATTTTTTATATTTCGTTTAAGTCTTGCTATCTAAATGAGAACCAAGGACAACAAGGGGATTTATTCAATGAGACATACCATACTGAGAGCCGCCGTCTGCGCATTTTTTGCCGGTGCAGCGATGACCGCCTCCGCGGCCAACCCATTTTCTGATGTAGAAAGCGATTCCTGGGCATACGAAGCCGTCGCTTCCCTGTCAGACCAGAACATTGTCGAAGGCTATCCTGACGGCACATTCAAAGGCGACAAGCACATCACCCGTTACGAAATGGCGCAGATTACCGCCCGCCTGCTGGCAAAAAGAGACTCTCTTTCCGCTGATCAGCAGTCCGTCGTAGACAAGCTTTCAAGAAAGTATGCTAATGATCTCTCCAGCCTCGGCGTCCGTATTTCCGAACTGGAGAAAAAAACTGGAAAAACATCGCTTCTCACGGAACTCCGTGTACAGGGCATCGACCGTTATGATAACATTTTCAAAGACACAAAAGAAAAACACTATGAACTGGGCGCCCGTGTCCGTTTAAATACCATGACCAAGATCAATGACAGAAGCACCCTGTACGGGCAGCTTGAGACCTACATGGGCATGAACGGCAGAGACCCTTACGATATCAATAAATACACATACGATAAAAACGGAAACGAAAGCGTCCGCGCCGGACACAGCGATGGTGAGCTTCATTTGAACCGTCTTTGGACCACATTCCAGTTCGGTAAGAAACAGGACACCACGAACCTTCCTTTCGGACCGTCAAAGAACCTCATCGGTATCGGACAGTTTCCCGTCAAAATGGGGGTTACCGGCTATACCTATGACGGTGAATTTAAAGGCGCCTTCATCACTTTCGGCGACTACATAAAGGGAGGCCGTCTGACAATCGCTTATGGCCGCGCCACCAATATCAACTATAATTATACCGGTCCCATGATGCACGGAATAAAAGTCACGCCGATTGCCAAGAGCAAGTTGATTGGCGAGCTTTCCACCAACAAAGTGGTGGCCGCTGCCGTTGCCGCCAACCCGGCGCTCAAAAGCGTACTGGGAAAAGCCACCGGCCTGATCAACAGCAGCAATAATTTGCCAGAGCTGCAAAATAATTTAGGAAAGATTGTCAATCTCATCAAGACGCAGAATCCGCAGCTGGCGCAGGCGGTCGCTGCCAAGCTGGGGACTCTCAATCTGAACTCCCTTGTTTCCGCCAGCACCATGTACTACAATCCCGCCAATGACACCCTCTATCCTATGGGAAAAGATGTCGTAATGGACTGGGGCGAAGATGAAGACGTGCCTGTCACTTACGCCTCCTATATTTACAAGGTTCCGGATCAATGGGAATTCCATGCGTATGCCATGAAAGCAAACGGTCCTGTCGGACACATCTGCGAGGCCTACGGCTTTGCCGGTTCTTACTACGTCACACCAAAATGGAATATCCACGGCGAATTCGTCAAGAATCTCCGTGTCCTTCCTTTGAATAACGAGAAGCCGCACAGCTTCAATTACGGTCTTTCCTACGGAACAGCAGACGTTCTCAAACCCAGATCTTACTCCATCGGCATAGATTATATTTACAGCCAGGCCGGCACATACTTCGGCGGCTCCGGCAATGATATCGCCGACCAATACATGGGACATGTCTATAAAAACTGGCACGGCATGAAAAATGTCCCTGCCTACTTTGCCGACAAGATGGACGCCCTGACTGACGGCAACCCCGCCAACGACCACAACAACTTCGGCGGCGCCAAGTTCTTCCTCGCCAAAGCGTCTTATGTGCCCATGAAAGGCCTTATCGTAGAAGCTGATTACGGCTTTAACGCCAAAGATATGGGCGGCAAAAAAATGGATAATATATTCATGCTGAAAGCGACCGCTTACATCAAATAATGGAATAAAAGAAATACTTAACCCGTGATGGTAATTCTGTCACGGGTTTTTACCTGGCTGTAAGAAAATGGCAGCAGCCATGTTTCCTTCTCTGACAAAATCAACCATCTGCCACTCCATTTCTCAAAAAAAGCACAAAGAAATAAGTTCTTTGCACTCTAATGAAACTGCACCTCGGATTCCAAAAAGCCCATCATAGCCTTCCGTTTTGATTTGCCAGCAAAGGTAATACTGATGACAGGACCTCATCCGGAGTGCCAGCGAAGAATTCGTACCCGTAATGAGGAAGCCGGTAAAGCGTCATCCTGAAGCAATAGCGAAGGATCTATTGCTACAGTGAGGAAAGCCATAAAATGTTATCAGAGTAATAGATTCTTCACTCTGTGTCACCGTTCCATTTCCCGTTTTTCCCACAAAACATTCTTATCCCCGTTCAGAATGACCACGTACGGTAAAACGTCATAATGAGTGCCAGCGAAGAATTTGTACCCGTAATGAGGGAGCCGGTAAAGCGTCATCCTGAAGCGACAGCGAAGGATCTATTGCCACAGTGAGGAAAGCCGTAAAATGTCATCAGCGTCATAGATTCTTCACTCTGTGTCACCGTTCCGCTTTCCCGTTTCTCCCACAAAACATTCTTACCCCCGTTCATAAAATAAGTGCAGCAGGGGAAATATTGTATTTCTCTTTGCTGCACTTATATGGTACTAATGACGATTTGAAGAAAGCGCGTCACTAACGATGGAGAACGGAAAGTGTCAGAATGACGAGGAACAAAAAACGTCATTCTGAGTGACAGCGAAGAATCTGTACACATAATGAGGGCATCGGTAAAGCGTCATCCTGAAGCGATAGCGAAGGATCTACTGCCACAGTGAGGAAAGCCGTAAAATGTTATCAGAGTCATAGATTCTTCACTCGGTGTCACCGTTCCGCTTTCCCGTTTTTCCCACAAAACATTCTTATCCCCGTTCAGAATGACGCTTTAGGGAAAGACGTCTGACATCATCCTCACAGCTTTCTGTGATGAACCAATTATTTGACCGATTTAGTTGCAATATATGTTTTTATATTCATATCATGGAGCCTGCCGATACCATTTGTATCTTCATATAAATCAATAAGCGTGAACCCCGCTTTTAACTGACCCCCTATCTGCTCGGCCATAGTATGCGAAAACTGCATCCCGGATCCTTCTGCCATCATAAAATCCCTGGCTCTTTTATCTTTTAACGGATTAAACGGCATTGCCCAAACTATTTCTTTTTCTTCATCATCAACAATATAGTTTATCTCATTGTTCAGTCCTGACAGTAAACTGCCGCCTTTTCTTAAAACCCTGTAAGCTTCATTAAAAACATGCTGTACATCTTCAACATAACAATTTGAAACCGGGTGGAATATAATATCAAAACTTTCATCTGCAAAAGGAAATTTCTTTGTCATATCTCCTTCAACAGCATTTATATCATAACCTTCTCTTTCTGCTATCAATAATTCAGATTTTATCTGCTTAGATGAATAATCAAGCACTGTACATTCTGCGCCTAAAGCATTAAAGATAGGCATTTGCTGCCCGCCGCCTGATGCCAGTCCCAGAATTTTCTTTCCTTTCAGGCTGCCAAGCCACTCATGAGGAACAAAAACAGTGGGCGTCAGCAAAACATTCCAGCTCCCATTCTTCGCATTTATATATTCTTCATGAGAAACAGGTTTCCCCCATTCCCAGCCTTCTTCAATCCATTTATCAATCGTATCCTTATTAATCTCCTGATATGATTTCATGGTTTACATGCCTCATCTCTACATTATATGATTAAACCAAACACTTTTAACCCGTCAACCGCCCAATTTCTTCACAAAATCGTTTCCGCCGTGCCCACATACCATTGCGGCCGTTCCTCTTTTATTTTGGCCGCCAGCTTTCTTTGCTGCACTTCATTTTCCACCATCAGGAAAAAAGCGGATCCTGACCCTGTCATTATCGCTTTTTTGCAAAGAGAGGACAGATAGGAAAACGTTTCCCCAAGAACGGGCTCCGCCTTAAACAGGACGTCTTCAAAATCATTGGAAAGAGATGCCAGCAGCATAGTACGGTCTTTATTTTTCAAAGCCTCTATACAGCTTTCTGCCGTACCTGCCCTGCGACGGAGGCAGACGTCCAGCAGTCCATAAGCTTTCCCTGTGGAAATAGAAACACCAGGCCGGACGATAACTACGGGCAGCCCCGCCCAACCGGCAAGAGGAGTAAGTTTTTCACCGATTCCCTCACAACGCCGGCACCCGCCTGCCACACAGAAGGGAACATCAGCCCCCAGCTTTGCCCCCATATCCGCCAATGCCATAAGAGAAAGCTGCTGCCCTGTCATTCTGTTTAATCCGCGGAGGACAGCCGCCGCGTCAGAGGAACCGCCGCCCATACCCGCTTCCGACGGAATCTGCTTCACCAGTTCCATGTGGACACCGCCGGAAAATCCTGTTTCTCTGAAAAATAATTCCGCCGCTTCCCACATAAGATTTGCTTTTCCCCCCGGCGCAAGCCCTTCTTTAATGGAAAGAGAAATCCCTCCCGCTTCCGTAAGTGTCACTTCATCGCAAAGAGATATACTGTGCATCACGCTGTCAATCTCATGATACCCGTCTTCTCTCTTTTCCCCCACTGATAAAGTCAGGTTGATTTTCGCATAAGCCTTTTCTGCAATCATTATGATCCCCATTCGTTATTGATGGCTCTATTATATCATTCCGCCAGCGGCATAATAGATATGAAATACTTCTATATCGAAAATATTTGTTGTCATTTGGGTTCCTTTTCCGTATAATTCAATATATAGAACATTGTAAATGTATTGAATTGTAAACAAAATCTTTTGTAAAGAACCCAAAATTGAAAGGATGAATTTTATGTACGGCATGTTTTTTGATACCTATGATACCCCTGTGTACCGCCCGCCAAGTGAAGCAGCCAGCTTTATTCTCCGAGTAACCCGCGGCTGTGCGCACAACAACTGCACCTACTGCAATATGTACCGCGGTGTCAAATTTGAAAAGCTTTCTGATGAACAGATCATGCGCCAGATTGAGCTTGCCCGTGCCACCGATGCGGAAGGTGTGCGCCGTGTATTTCTTGCTGACGGCGACGCCCTTGTACTGCCCACCGACCGCTTGCTGAAAATCCTGGCAGTATTGAAAGAATATTTCCCCAACTTAGAAAGAGTAGCGTCTTACGCCGCGCCAGGAGATATCCTCCGTAAATCCGTGGAAGAACTCACCTCCCTCAGAAAAGCAGGACTCACCCTGCTCTACTACGGTATGGAAAGCGGCGATTCCCAGACGCTGAAAGATATCCGCAAAGGAGTAAACGGTGAGCAGTCCATCGAAGTAGGCAAACGCGCCATCGCCGCGGGAATGCAGCTCTCCATCATGGTCATCCTCGGCATCGCAGGCGCAGAAGGATCGGAGCGCCACGCTCTTGCCACCGCCCATGCCATCAATGAAATCAAGCCGACCATGCTTTCTGCGCTGTCCCTCATGCTCTATCGCGGCAGCGAACTGAAAGACCAGTTTGAACGGGGCGAATTCCATCCCCTGCCGCCGGCGGGACTGATGAAAGAACTCAAACTGATCATGGAGAACGTGCATCTTCCTGACAGCGAACGTATGATTTTCAGAAGCAATCACGTGTCCAACTATATCCGTCTGGCGGCGACACTCCCCGCCCAGAAAGATCAGCTGATGGAGGACATAGAGGAAAGCATCGACTACCTGTCCCAAATGAAAGACTGGGATATTTACAATCACGACTGGACAAAATAGTTATGACAGTAAAGGAGACTATCATGAAAAAATTACTGACTTCCGCAGCACTCGCCCTGACTCTCACCGCCGCAGGCATGACTTCCTACGCCGTAAACTGGGTCTACCTCGGACAGGACGGAAACGACCGAATCTATTATGATACCTCTTCCGTTTCCCGCCAGGGCAACCTGGTTGCCGTCACCATGCAGGAACGGGAAGCGGATGGCGAGGCAGAGGAGTACAATTATCTTTTTGATACCCACCGGAAGAAATACACCCTTGCTTCCAAAATTGAATATGATCGAAACGGGAACGTCAAGAAAATTGAAACTTTCCATGAATCGGATTTCGGATGGAAAAAAGTGAAAGAAAATTCGGAAGAAGAGCTGCTCTATAAACAGATCGTGAATAAGCCGGCCACTGCCTCACTGTAACCGTCCATGAGCGGGAAATCGGCAGCGAGGTGGGAATATATCCATATCTTCACAATACGGAAAGAAAAACATACGCTATCAATGATTAAATCGGATACCCTCTTTAATCATTGACAGCATCATTATCACTCAATTTCGGACCGCTGCCCTCCGACACCGGCCTTCCTCTCCCCATTTAAAAATCCCGCCTCAATTAACGGGCGGAATTTTCAAATGGGTTTTATTTTCTTATTCCGGTTCAATAATGAAAGAGAGAGAAGAGAAATACTTCGGCGTGGTATGTTCATCCTCTTTCTCCCCTGCCACTTCCACACCTACTACGTTCAGACCGTTTGCGCTGACAGTAACTGTAGCGTAACCGTCCGCGTCGGCTGTGGACTCATTAGTCAGGTCATTGATGACGTCCTTGATGAGAGGCGCGTTCGCATAGGGCTTGCCATCTTTGTACACACGGATTCTATACGTATCGCCCTTGCGGAGCGTCAGCGGATTCACCTGGGGAACGATCTGGATAGGCACATTATAAATACCGCCCGGCTTTACATCGGGACTCCAGTAGTTAATGTTCCATTTGATCGCGTGGGTTGTCTTCACCGCGTCCGCCACTTCCGCAAACGGAGCCTGATGCATTTTGCCGGAGCTGTCTTTCGTGAAGAAGCCATAATCAAAGAAAGTCACCGTTACACCCAACTCATCCGTGGGAATGATAGAAATATGATCCTCATAATTTACAGTTTCCACATTCATAGCGTCGAAATTCTTATCATAAGCTTCCACCGCCTTCACACAGGACGGATTGTACGCGTTGTCTGTCGGTCCTTCCCCAAGGACAAGGGCTTTCTGGTCAAAACGGTTTGCAATAAACACGCCGTGGGCAGACACGGAAGAGCAAGCCGCGCCAATAGACAAAGCAGCCGCGCAAAGTAACAGTACGTATCTTTTTTTCATGAAAAAACCTCCCTTAAACAATAACCAACTTAATCATAATTATATGTATAATTATATCACACCTTATATTCAATTTTAACTTTGTATTTTATAATAAATATTTTTGAAACTCTTTTCCTGTATAAATTTTAACAAAATACAAAATGACAATCACTGAATCTGTTTTTATTAATTCTTTCATTTCACATTTCTCCATCAAAAAACGCCCTGCAGGGAGCGTTTTCTTTTCATATTTTATTCACCGCTTTGTTTCACGGCAGCTTCCATAAAACCGTTGAAGAGGGGGTGGGGCCGGTTCGGGCGGCTCTTGAATTCCGGATGGGCCTGGGTGGCGGCAAAGTAGGGATGATCTTTTAATTCGATGATTTCCACGAGACGGTCATCGGGGCTGGTGCCGGAAACGACAAGACCCGCCGCTTCCATCTGCGGACGGAATTCGTTGGATACTTCGTATCTGTGGCGGTGGCGTTCGTAGACGATTTCCTGATTTTCATATAAAGTTCTCGCCCTTGTTCCTTCTTTCAGCTTGCACGGATAGATGCCGAGGCGCATGGTACCGCCTTTTTCCGTGACGTCTTCCTGATCGGGCATGAGATCGATGACGGGATATTTCCCGTCGGGAATGAATTCGGAAGAGTTGGCTTGTTCCATGTGACACACGTTTCTGGCAAATTCGATAACGGCGCACTGCATGCCGAGGCAGAGCCCAAGGAAGGGAATTTTATTTTCACGAGCATAACGAATAGCGTCGATTTTCCCCTCCACACCGCGGTAGCCGAAGCCGCCAGGGACGACGATACCGTCAACACCGGCAAATACTTCATCCAGATCCGGTTTTTCTTCTTCAAGGATTTCGGAATTGATCCAGCGGATGTTCACCTTGGCCCCCATGGCGTATCCCGCATGGGACAGCGCTTCCGCTACGGAAAGGTAAGCGTCATGGAGCCGGACATATTTACCGACAAGGGCGATCTGCACTTCCTTTTTTGCCGTGGTCATGCGTTCTACCATGGCTTTCCAGTCTTCCATATCCACCGGACGGTCTTCAAGTCCCAATTTTTTCAGGGCGATATGGTCGAGACCTTCCTGTTCCATAAGAAGAGGCACTTCATAAATGCTGTCCGCCGTCAGGTTATTGATGACGGCTTCCGGTTCCACATCGCAGAACATGCCGATTTTCTTTTTCATTTCATCTGACAGTTTTTCCACGGTGCGGCACACGATGATATCCGGCTGGATACCGATGGATCGCAGTTCCTTGACACTGTGCTGGGTTGGTTTCGTTTTCAGTTCGCCCGCCGCCGCAATGTAAGGCACAAGGGTGACATGGACATAGATGACATCATTTCTGTTGGGCACGTCTTTCTTGACCTGGCGGATTGCTTCCAGGAAAGGCAGGGATTCGATATCTCCCACAGTACCGCCGATTTCGGTGATAACGATATCTGCGTTGTCATTTTTGCCGACACGGAGGACACGGTCTTTAATTTCATTAGTGATATGGGGGATAACCTGTATGGTGGATCCCAGATATTCCCCCTTTCTTTCTTTATTGATCACCGACTGGTAGATTTTGCCTGTTGTCACGTTGGAGGCTTTGGACAAATTTTCATCAATGAAACGTTCGTAGTGTCCCAGATCAAGATCCGTTTCCGCGCCGTCATCAGTGACAAAGACCTCGCCGTGCTGGTAAGGACTCATGGTACCGGGATCAATATTGATATAAGGGTCAAATTTCTGAATGGTAACTTTGTACCCTCTGTTTTTCAGAAGACGGCCTAGGGAAGCGGCGGTGATGCCTTTCCCCAAAGATGAAACGACGCCGCCGGTCACGAAAATATACTTTGTCATGGTTCCTCCTTTACATGCGCTCCGGTGCGGAAACACCGAGAATAGAAAGCGCGTGGACAAGCACGTGCTGTACGGCGGTGATGAGGCCGAGCCTTGCCTGTGTCACGCCTTCTTCAACGCCCAGAATGCGGCATTCACGGTAAAAATGATGGAAAAGCCCTGCCAGCTCATAAGCATATTTCGCTATCCGCTGGGGCGCTCGTTCCTTCGCCGCGCCGTCAATGAGCATATGGTAGTTTTCCATTTTCTTGACAAGGTCCAGTTCACATTCTTCCGTCAGTTTCGTAAAATCTGTCTTTTCCCAGTCGCCCCACTTTACGCCCGCTTCTTTTGCCTGGGCAAAAAGGCTGTGGATACGGGCATTGGCATACTGGATATAGTAAACAGGGTTGTCGCTGGACTGCTTTTTCGCCAGGTCAATATCGAAGTCCATCTGGCTGTCCAGTGTACGGCTGCAAAAGAAATACCGCGCCGCATCGCTTCCCACTTCGTCCATCAGCTCACGGAGCGTGACCGCCTGTCCCGTGCGCTTGGACATTTTCACCGGCTGCCCGTCACGAAGAAGTGTCACCATCTGGAGAAGCATGATTTCAAAATCTTCCGGATTGTAGCCGAGGAACTTCATGGCGGAATGGATACGGATGATGTATCCGTGGTGATCCGCGCCCCATATGTCAATCAGTTTATTATAGCCTCGTTTTTCCTTATTCGGCACATAGGCGATGTCGGAACAGAAATAGGTCGGTTCGCCGTTCGCGCGGATAACAACCCTGTCCTTGTCATCGCCGTTCTTCGTCGTGGCAAGCCACCAGGCGCCGTCTTTCTCATAAAGATATCCGTCTTTTTTCAGTATGTCCAGAGCGTCATCCACCTGCTTGGGGTAAAGCGATTTTTCAGAGAACCAGTTGTCAAAAGTGACATGGAAATCGGCCAGATCCTTTTTCAGGATAGACAGTTTTTCATTAAGCGCTACCGTTTTGAATACCTTCAGGCGCGCCTCTTCATCCATGGACAGATACGCATCGCCTTCACGATCAATAAGGGACTTGGCGGTTTCCACGATGTCATATCCGTGGTAACCGTCCTCCGGCACATCTACGTCTTTTCCGAGAAGCTGGAGGTAACGGGCATTGACCGATTCTGCCAGGTGGGCAATCTGGCTGCCCGCGTCATTCACATAATACTCGGCATACACATCATACCCCGCCGCGCGGAGCAGGTTCACCAGAGCAGAACCATAAGCCGCGCCGCGGGCGTGCCCGATATGGAGCGGTCCTGTAGGATTGGCGGACACATATTCCACAAGGATTTTGTCTTTTTTATCTTTCGGAAGATCTCCGTAAGAAGCGCCGGCGGAAAGGATATTTCTTAACTCGGCATACACCGTGTCTGCCGCCAGAAAGAAATTGATGAATCCCGCTCCTGCGATTTCCATTTTAGAAACGAGAGGCGCGTCAATATATTTCACGATACTTTCCGCAATGGCGCGGGGCGCCTTATGCGCCGTCCTTGCCCACTGCATGGCCGCATTGGTGGAATAATCGCCGAATTCCTTCGCTTTCGGTATTTCCAGGCGCTGCACAGGGGCATACTCCCCATGGGGAAGTTCGCCTGCCGCCTCAGCCGCCGCCCTTGCCCTTTCAATAATTTCTTTCAGTTCTTCTCTGACTTCCATGAAGTTTCCGATTCCTCCCGCACATCAATAATAATTTCGTTCAGATGGCTGAAAAGCCCTTTCATTTCAATGTCATAAACCAGGCGGAGGCGCCCCTTTCCCCCGCTCACCGTATCGGTGATTTCTTTCGAAGAAACAGTGATTTCCACAGGTCCTGCCGGCGTTATATACTCCGACTTTGCCACAGTGCCCGGACGGTATTCCGTTTCCTGGAGAAAACTCCCCTGCCGTGAAAGCGTGACATGGTCACCGTACATACGGATCGTCGTCGTCGTTCCCTCCATACCGGAAAGAGACGTTTCCTCGTAGGTCAGGTACCGGCAGTCCTCATCTTCGCCGTACACGCCCGGCGTTTCCAGTACCACTTCCTCCGCCTTGCCCCGTTCGTCCCGCTGGATCGACTTGCAGCGGATCATGACCTGCTTCTCCACAGTACCCCGTCTTTCTTCAAACAAAAGAAATGCCGAAAAACAAAAACGCGTTTCGGTATTTTTCTAAAAATATTTACAATTAATTATATCACATTCAAAAGCGGAAAATTCGCCATGAAAAAAGAAAATAAGATTATCCCAGCGCCACGTCGAGAGCCATCATGACCATGAAACCGACAGCAAAGGAAACCACGCCTATATCGGAATGTTCCCCTGCCGACATTTCAGGAATGAGCTCTTCCACGACGACGTAAATCATGGCGCCTGCGGCAAAGCTGAGAAAGCAGGGAAGAAGCGGGACGACAAGGCTCGTAAGCAGAATCGTCAGAACCGCGCCGACCGGTTCCACAACGCCCGAAAGGAAGCCTCCAAAAAAAGATTTCCAGCTCCCCATGCCCGACGCTTTGAGCGGCATGGAAATAATGGCCCCCTCCGGGAAATTCTGAATAGCGATCCCTGCTGAAAGAGCCATCGCCCCTGCCGCTGTCAGACCGCTGCTGCCGGCAAGAACCCCCGCATATACCACGCCTACCGCCATTCCCTCAGGAATATTATGGAGCGTCACCGCCAAAATGAGCATCGTCGTCTTCTTGAGGTGGCTCCTCGGTCCTTCCGCCGTTTCCGCGTTCATGTGCAGGTGCGGAATAATGTGATCCAGAAGCAGAAGAAATGCCACACCCACACCGAAACCGATCACCGCGGGAAGGAACGCCCACCGTCCCATAGGCGCCGACTGCTCCAGCGCCGGAAGGAGCAGACTGAAAAACGAAGCAGCTACCATCACACCCGATGCAAATCCCGTAAGGCCGCGCTGAACCGATCGGTGCAGCCGTCCCCGCATGAAAAAGACACACGCCGCACCCAGCGTCGTACCAAGAAGGGGAATCATAAGCCCCCAGAAAACATCTTCCATATATATCCCCTATATTTTATACTCTGATTTATATTATTTTACCGCTTTTCTGCCAGCAAAAGTATCTTTTCTTTCCCTGTATAGAAATATTTTTTCGGATAATGACGGCAATCAGTTTCCCCCTGCGCCGAAAGGATTATATCCGCCCCGTTCATCTGCGTCTTTCCGCCATGATAAAACCGCTCCTCCGAAGAAGAGCAGTTTCCTTACTGCAGCCGGATCTGCATATTATCCGTGATATATTCCAATGCGCCGGGATACTCTGCGGCATACGCCCGGTAAAGGTACTCCAGCGCCTTGTCCCGATTGATTTCCGTACCGAGGCCCTCGGCATAGCAGATTCCCAAATGGTACCAGCTGGCCGCCTCTTCCATTTCAGCCCCTTTTTCATACCAGCGGAACGCTTCTGCCACATTCGGAAGGATTTCATTTCCCACAAGGTACATTGTTCCGATCTCATCCGCCGCAAGACCCTGGCCCAGGGCAAATGCCTGCTTGTACATCTCCACAGCGGCCGCTTTATCTTCAGTAACGCCCGCGCCGTAGCGGTAGCACTGGGCAAGAGCGGAATACGCCGCCGCCAGATTCATACCCGCCGCCTTTTGATAGAGGGCGACCGCCTTTTTTTCGTCCCGCTGCACACCGATGCCGTGAAGGTAACTTTGTCCCAGCGCCCACATGCCCATGGGATAGCCGCGGTCAGCCGTTTCCTTAAAGCAGTCTGCCGCTTTCCTGTCATCCTTCTCTACCGCGCTGCCTTCCATGTAGCAGCGGCCCATCATGAAGAGAGCGTCCAAGTCCCCTGCTCCTGCCGCCTTCCGGAAATAGGAAAATGCTTTCCCTTCATCAAAATCCACACCCTGCCCTGCATAGTACATAAAGCCGATCGATGTGAGCGCCTCCCTGGAATGCATTTCTTCCGCCTTCCTGTACAGGGAAAGTGCTTTTTTTCCATCTTCTTCCACTTCTTCCCCCAGGCGGTACATATCGCCGAGAGCATTGAGAGAACGCCAATACCCTTTTTCTGCGCCTTTCTCCAGCCAGAAGACAGCCTGCTTCCCGCTCTTTTCCACACCGAACCCGTACAGATACATATCGCCCAGCTCATCAGCAGCCACGATATCCCCCGCTTCCGCCGCCTTCACGACAGACGGAAAATACCCGCGGCAAAGCACCGCCCTCTCCTCAGAGCGGGGATCCTCCATGTACGCCAGATTCAACTGGGACAACAGTTCGCCGACCGCCGCGCCTTTCCCGTGCCAGTAGCGGGCCTCCGTTTCATTCCTGTCTTTAATCGAGCCGAGACCGTGATTGTAATACTCACCGAGGAAGTACATCGCCCGGCCGCAGCCTGCCCCGGCAAGCTCCATAAATAAAGGAAACGCTTCATCAAGCCGGTTCCGGATGTAGAGCGCTTCCGCCTTATTCAATAACTTTTCGTCAAACATACGAACCTCTCTCATTACCTGTGTACCTATTGTAACACAGTCGGCCTGTGTAAAAAACATCCAAAGACGCATATAGGAATATATTGTATAAGAAAAGATGACATATGCTGTAATGGAATATGTTTAATACGTTAGACATCAGGCATCAGCTTCTATTCTTTCTGCCATTACAAGACCACACGTTCCGTTTTCCTCCCCACGGGTATAGATTCTTCACCGATGCTCTAAATGACGTCTTGCCGTCCGCCGTCATTCAGCACTTTTCTGCCAGCTGACAGCTCACAGCTGATAGCTGATAGCTTTTATCTTCTTACCGTTTCTCTCATTATGACATCCTTTCCTCCAATCGTCATTCTGCGCGGGGTAAGAACACTTTGCGAGAAAGCGGGGAATTCTCTTCCAACAGCTGTTTTTTCGCAAAATAAAAGACCCCCGAAGAGGTCTTCTATTGTTAGCTTACAATCACGAATTAGAAAGCGTAGTTCAGTTCAACGCCCCATGTATTCGCCGGATCTTTTGCATCATCGTTATCATATGCTTTCGCGCCGAAGTTGTAGTAAGCGTCCAGTTCTACATTCTTCTGTACAGCAACGCCTGCACGAGCTGTCCAGAACTTCACACCTGCGCCATTGTCCCAGCCATAATCCAGCTGATCTGTCATATCCAGAGCGGAATTGCCGAGGAGATAAGCGCCTGCGTCAGCTCTTACATAGTGGACACCGAGAGTAAAGCTGCCCGGCTTATTCAGATCCACCTCGCCATAATTCAGGCCGGCTGTCCACAGATTGGCATGTCCAAGGTCATGATCGCCTCTTGTCTGGATGAAATCACCGTCAACCTTCAGGCCGGAATCCCCCAGTCCAATGGTCGCACCGGCGCCCCAGGCGTGGATATGCGCTCCCTTTATATCAGGATCTACACTATTTCCATTAAGCCCCTGTACATTTTTAAGATAGAAAGCGGAAACCGCGGAGGATTCGCCAAAGTGTCCTGTCAGCTTGCCATACCAAGACTCAATGGACGCACTATCTTCCCAAGAATAGTGATCCATGCTGCGCTCAGCGTCCTGGAAACGGCCATATCCGAATTCAGCGCCGAATTTGCCATTATCATAGCCTGCTACAACGCCATCAAACCTTCCATCTTCATCCCAGAACACGCCGGTCTGGTCCAGCGCCACGCCCTGGCGTCCGAGATCCATGTAGAAAGCATCATTCGGTGTCCAGCGCGCATGGATGCGGTCCATGATAGTCTTAGCATCTCCACTGTCCTTGAAATTCATTTCAGACACGAAACGGCCGGAAACAACGACCTGGTCATTGACCTGGGCGTCCGCATTGATGCGCAGACGGCCTGTCCAGCCGTCTGCATGATCTTTAGCTAAAGTGCCATCCCTATCATCGACTTTCAGCTTATGCTGATACTGCATGCGGGCATCGCCGGACCAGGAAATGTTGCCGACTTTCTTTTCCAGGTTGCTTACGCGGACACCAAGGTTTGCCAGTTCATCTGCGTATTCCCCTGCCAGTTTGTCCAGGGTTGCCTTCTGTTCCGCATTCAGCTGGTCTTCACGGGCCATCAGACGGGCGATCACCTGAGCCAGTTCATAACGGGTCATGTTTCTTTCGCCTTTGAATGTGCCGTCCGGATAGCCTTCTACAACGCCCTGATCGGAAAGATCGGACACTGCCTGATAAGCCCAGTCGTCAGGCGATACATCAGAGAACGGATTAGCAGCGTATGCGGATACGCCTGCGGTGAGTGCAGCTGCTGCTGCGATTGCGAGAATCTTTTTCATGATTCTTCCTCCTTTGAGAAAAAACTTTGTGTCCTTGCTCAGCAGGAATCAGAAAATCTCGCTCGAGTGACCGTGTTTCCTCTGCCTGTTTTCTGAATCTCCGCACTAAAAAAGAAGGACTGCCTTTTTAGCAACTTCAGTGTACCACAATTATTAGATTTTGACAAATTTCAGTCTTTTTATTTCTTAATTGCTTCAAACCTGAAATCTACGGTTCCCATACAAATGCCTTAAAAAGTATCTTACTATATATCTATAATACATATAATTGCAGTATGTGCTAAGCAGTATGGTTTCCTTTTCCTTTATTTGCACAACAGATTCTTCGCTGCCACCCTGGATGACGCCTTACCGGCTTTCCTCACCACGGTAATAGATCCTTCACATTCGCTTCGGATGACGCTTAACGTTTCCCTCACTACAACAGCAAATCCCTTGCTGTTGTTTCGTATGACACCTAACGGAAATCATATGCTTCGGCTTTTAACTCACAGCTAACGGCTCACAGCTAACAAGCTTATAGCTGACAGCTTTTATCTTCTTGCCATACGTACCGATTTCATCAGGGGAAAACCGGCTTGCTGCATAGTTCTTCTTCCGGTTTGACTCCTCTTCTTTTTGTGGTACAATGGGGGTGGAAGCAGAGTACTGTTTCCACCATCGTGCCGGGGATTTTCTCCTGTGTGCCTTTCAATAGATATTTTTAATATACTGTAAACCCACTGTTCTGATTTAATGAAAGTCTGATGAATCGGTAACGGTATACAGGACCCCCTCCATCCCCGGCAGATTCATACGGATCTCCTCGATCCGAAAAAATCCCGCTCCCCCATATGGCGGGATTTTTTCATTGCGGTTTTCTCTGTGATAAAATAAGAAAAGATGAATTACCCAAGATATTTTACCTGTCATTTTATGATTAAGGAGTTTTCATGCGTATCGTAATTTTAGGCGCAGGGCATCTGGGCTATACGATTGCCGAGCTTCTCTCCAATGAGCAGCATGATGTGGTTGTCGCCGATTCTGATGAAGAAAAGTTATCCAAAGTCCGCGACTCGCTGGACGTGCTCACGATCACCGCCAACGGGACAAGTCCGGATTTCACACGGGATCCCGATATACGGGACGCCTCTGTCTTCGTGGCGGTGACCGAAATGGATGAGGTGAATATTCTTGCTTCCATGCTGGCGAAGAAAAACGGAATCCCCCACACGATTGCCCGCATCCGCGACCCGAAATTCCTTCAGGAATCCACCGAATATCTCCAGGAAAATTTTGACATTGACCTGGTTCTGAGTCCTGAGCTGGTCACGGCAAAAGAAATACGGCGCATCCTCATGACGCCCGCCGCCCTTAACGTGGGAGATTTCGCCAATGGCCGCGTCCGTTTGTATGAGACACGGATACAGCGCCAATCTCCTTATATCCATATACCGTTCAAAGACTTGGAGCTGCCTGATGAAATTCTCGCCGCCATGATTTTCCGTGATCATCAGATGATTATCCCCCACGGCAATGACTGCCTGCTCCCTTACGACAACGCTTACTTCATCGGCGCGCCGGAAAATATAGAAAAATTCAGCCGGGGTATGGCGGAAAGCAGTACCAGGCACATCAAAAAGGCCATTGTTATCGGCGCGGGACGGACAGGAACGGCGCTTGCCCCCATGCTGGAAGCCGACGGTATATCCGTAAAAGTCATTGATCTCGATCCGGAGCAGTGCCGGCATATTTCTTCCAAATTAAAAAAGTCCATCGTCCTTTGCGGCGACGGGGCGGATATAGATCTTCTCATGCAGGAAGGCGTTTCTGAAGCGGATGTGGTGATCTGCACGACGAAAGATGAACGGCTGAATCTCCTTGTCGCCCTCCTTGCCAGGCACCTGGGCGCGAAAAAGACAATCGTCCGCGTCGTCCGCGGGGAATACGCGGATCTCATGACACAGGTAGGCGTGGATATCGCTTTGTCGGTCCGGCTTCTGGCGGCAGGCGAGGTTTTGAGTTATGTGCGGAGCCGCAGTGTCGTCTCCGTCTCTCTTCTTGAATCGGCGCAGGTGGAAGCGGTGGAAGTTATCCTGGAAAGCGGCGCTCCTGCCGAAGGCATTCCTCTCATGAAAGCCGGTCTGCCGGCGGAATGTCTTGTAGGCGCTTATGTCCGGAATGAAACGACACATATCCCTGACGGCCGCTCTATCCTTGCCGCAGGAGACCGGGTCATCATCCTGATCCGTACCCCCTGCTCGGCAAAAGTCCTTCCTTATTTTAAAGGCAGGAAACCGTTATGAATACTGCCGTCGTTTCAGCACTTATCGCCAAACTGACTGCGGGATGCGGTCTCGTCCTCCTGCTTCCCCTGCTGACCGCCCTGTTTGGGGAAGAGCCGGTTCTTCCTTTTATTTACTCCATGGCGCTTTGCTTTTTACTGGCCGCATTCCTGCGGTATAAGGGCAAGAAAAAAGTCATCAATCTGAATCCCCGCGACGGCCTTGCGGTGACCGCGCTGTCATGGATATGTATTTCCATTCTTTACCTTTTCCCTTATTTCCTGTCCGGTCTCCTTTCTCCGCTGGACGCTCTGGTAGAAAGCATTTCAGGTCTGACAGGCACCGGCGCCACCGTTTTTGCCGATTTAACCGTTCTGCCGAAAAGCATTCTTTTCTTCCGCTCCCTGACCCACTGGCTCGGCGGCCTGGGAATCATCGTCATCTTTGTGGCTCTCTTCCCGCAGGCCGGAAAAGGAAGCGCCCGCATGATTGATGCGGAAAGCACGGGGCCTTATTCCTCCCGTGCCGTTCCCCGGATCAAAGAAATGGCAAAAGCTCTTTTTGTGGTGTACCTGCTTTTTACTGTTTCTGCCGTATTGATTTACACACTCCTCGGCATGAACTTTTTCGACGCGGTAAATCACGCCTTTTCCACCATCGCCACCGGAGGTTTCTCCACAAAGAATGAAAGCATCGCTTTTTACGACAGTACGCCTCTGAAACTGGCCGTCATATTTTTTATGGTTATTTCCAGCGCCAATTTCGGCATCTATGTGGCTGCCTGGAAACGGGGCATCCGTGTTCTTTGGGAAAACACGGAATTTAAAGTCTATCTTTCCATCGTAGCCGCCGCCACTATCCTTATCTCTTTAAATTTAATGCTGGAAAGCGGACTGTACGCCCCTTCCGCACTGCTGGAAGCGCTTTTTACCTCGGCGTCTCTTTCGTCCACCACGGGATTTATTTCTTACGACTTTGAAACATGGCCCCATTTTTCCCAGGTCATACTGCTCATACTCATGTTCATCGGCGGCTGCGGCGGATCGACTTCGGGCGGCCTGAAAGTAACGCGCATCATATTGCTTTTCAAATCCATGACCGCCGTTCTCCGCCAGAAACTCCACCCCCGGGCCGTCATACAGACCCGTGCAGGAGGAGAAAACTTCTCCGAATCCATGCTCCTCGAGGTTTTCTGTTTCTTTTTCATCTATACGATGTCCATTTTTTTATGGACCACCCTTATCGCCGCAAGCGGTGCGGATATTCCTTCTGCCCTGGGCCTTTCCATTGCCACCATGAGCAACTCGGGGCCGGCACTGGGACAATTCGGCGCCACCTGCAACTGGTCGGCCATGCCTGCCATGACAAAAATGGTCGTCGCCCTGTCCATGCTTATGGGCCGGCTTGAATCTTTTACGCTTCTCATCCTTTTCCTCCCCTCTTTCTGGAGAAAAAACGGATGGTAAAACAAAACGGATATTTCTCAAGACCAAAGTCTGTCAGGAAATATCCGTTTTCTCATGCAAGGAAAACGTCCCGGGGGTTATGGGGATCCGGGACGACTTCCTTGTATATTTTTTTGCAAATGTCGGGGAACATTTGCTGAAAAGAGGCGCAGAAGCAACTTGACTAACAGTCACCTCTGCTGTGCATAGTATACCATATATTTCAATCCGATGCAAGGATGATCCTGCCAAAAGCGCAAAGAGGAAATTCCCTTCCCGCTTTGTATTTTACTCCCCCGTTTCCTTATCCCGCCAAAGAGCCGCGTTCTCTTTCCATCAGGATTTTCCTTATCCGTTCCAGCCGGCTGGGAATGTCGGGATGGTCGTCAAAAAGACGGGAAAACCAGTCCCGCCTGCCGCTGCGGAAAATATGTTCCAGGTGAACCAGTCCGACGGCAAGTTCCATCCCCAGTCCGAGACCGCAGGCATATTCGTCGGCGGCATATTCATTTCTCCTGCTGCCGAACTGTGTGAAAAACCAAAGAGGAATCTGCAGAAATATTTTCAGGAAATAATATTGTATGAGGATAAAAAAATTGACAATGCCTATAAAAATCCCCAAGACCGGAATCCAGCGTAAAAATGCCAGGAGCAGTGTCACCACACTGTACACATAGACAATGATACCGCTGAACCATTCCATGCCATAGCGCAGAAGACCGAAACGGCTGTGCCCGTTCTGCAGATGTCCCACCTCATGGGCAAGAATCCCTTTTACCTCTTCTTCGGAAAATTCGTTCAGCAGACGTTCCGTGACGGTGATATGGTTTCCGCCGATTGCCCATGCATTGTAATCATCTGCTTTCGCCGTATAAAGACGGAAATCGGATAATTCCAGTCTGCCCCGACGGCAGATATCGCGCATCAGACGTTCCAAATACATTTTCGTTTCTCCCGCAGCCCTACGCCCGCCGTTTTCACGGACAAAGAAATACTGCATGACGCCTGTTCCCGATAAAACGGCAGGCACAAGAACACACGCCAGAGAAAGCTGCAGGATGCGCTCCGTCAGAAGTTCATAATTTCCTGCCAGCTCTTCATGGAAAAAAGGGACAGTAAACAAAAAATAGAGCGCCCAAAAAGAAGCGCTCACGATCCAGTTGGTTATAAAAGTAAAAATAAGCAGAAGAAGATTCATGTTTTTCTCCATCATCCAATAAACGGATTGATTTTCCCCATTATAACACAGGAATGAAACGTGGTTTCTGTAACGAACGGCAAAGCAAAGGCGGTCCATGGAAACTGTTCCCTGCGATTCGATTTTCTTCTTCATGGATAAAAAAGTTACCCCGCCGGCCGGTGAGGTAACTTTTCATGAATAACAAATTTATTTCTTTTCAGGCATTGTCAGAACTTTCCGCCTCCTCCGCCGTTGCCTCCGTTTCCGCCGCCCATGGAGCCGCCTGCTCCGACAACACCGTCATCTTTCTTTTCGGGAAGGGGCGTGACGATACGGTTGGTATAGAGGTAGTAGTCATTCTCACCGGTCACGGCGAAACTGTCTTTGTCAAGATAGTGGGAAGCGTTCACGCCGGGCGCCACATTGCTCATCGTTCCTATAAGGTAGTTCCTTACGCCGAAGGCGCCGAGCAGGGAAAGGACAGCGGCAATCCCCAGTCCGAGAAAACTGAATTGATCGTCAGGATCATACGCTTTCCCTTCTTTCTCATAGTAGGAAATAAGGAAGTCTGCCTTCTCCGCATAAGCTTTGAACGCTTCCGCGTAATTCCCTGCGGAAAGCTTGCTTACAAAGGCGTCTTTCATAAGTTTGATGCCTATATCATTGGTAATCATCGCCTTCATTTTGGGATCGGTGGCAATGTACCAGTCGCGTTCCTGCATATCAAGAACGAGAACCATATTTCCTTTTTCTCCGCCTTTAATCACCGTGCCGAGAAGTTTATCGGCATAATCGCCGATTTTCATTCCTTTCACGGAGGGCTGGGTGACAACAGCGATACGGACATTATGTTTCTTTTCTACCGCTTCCAATGCGTTCTTTACTTCCGCGGCCGCCTCACCTTTCACGATATCCGCCCCGTCATGGAAAGACGGCATCTCCGCCGCGTCAGACATCACGGGCAGAAAGAGGACGGCAAGGAGCATCGCTAAGATTTGAAATATTTTTTTCATAGTCCCGCCTCCTTATAAAGAACCGAACATCATTTTAATGAGGAAGTAAAGGATGGGAACGAAGACGACAAATGCCGCCGCCGTGTACATGGATGCTTTATTTTTATCCACCGGCAGGCTTCCCACAAACTTGCCGCTCTGGGCGTTCATAATGAAAGTGTACGGTGTACCGTTATAAGTGGTGGAAAGAATCCATACCGGCGCAAGGGCATAGGAAACGGTGTTTTCATCTTTGGACACGAAACCGTCTTCCCGATTACAGCTTGTATAACCGGTGACAGTGTCATCCATCTGCGCAAGCGCGGTATTTGTTACCAGCTCATCGGCGCGGGGCGCCATTTCTTCCGCCGGCACATCATACTTATCGGCCAGGTACCCTGCCAGGTATGCCGTGGTAAAAGGAACCATGGTGGAATAATCGAAAGGTCCGATACTTTCCATCCATGTATCGTCCATTTTCTTACTGCCGTCCATAGGTACCCGGTTAAACTTCATTTCTCCCTCACGGTCGCACCGGTAAACCCTTTCTTCCGTGATCTGATTCTTTCCGACAACGAAAGTATTTACATTTTTCGCTTTGTAGCTGGCGGTAGCGGTGACTTTGGAGTCAAAGAGCCAGAAAGGAACATACATGCCCTGAATCGCATCCACCCGGTTCTGGCTGACGAAATTGGACGGCAGGAGTAATTTCCCCTTGTAGAAATTTTTAAAGGCTTCCTGGGCATCCTTTTTCGTCTTCTGGAACGGAATCACATAGTCGGGACGCAGAGCGCCGTCATAACGCTGGGCAATCATCGTCGGGTTTCCGCAGTAGCAGCATTCCGTGGCAATCGTATTTTCATCGCAGACGATTTCCGCTCCGCAGGAAGAACAGGTAAAGGCGCGGAGAATTTTCGCCTCGTCTTCGCTCCATTCCTTTCCCGCACCGTCAGTATCCCACTTTTTCTGCCGCGCTTCTTCCGCTTTTGCCGCGTTTTCTTCCTTCGCCGCGTAGAACGCTTCCAGATCAGCGATGGACAGTTCCGTGCCGCAGTATTCGCAGGTCACATGATCCGCGCCGGGAGCATATGCAAGAGGAGCGCTGCAATTGGGGCATTTAAAGCTTACTGAAGTATCAGCCATAAGTACCTCCTTTTCCATAATCGCCGCCTTTTCCATAAAGGAAACAAAACGGCAGTGTGAAATAGGGACAGGGCAGCAGTAAATCTATGCCCGCCGCCCTTTTCTCAACTGTTCCATTACGGACGGGGATGTCCGCAGTTGGCACAGAACTTGCCTTTATTCTTCGTACCGCATTCACTGCAGGTCCAATCAGCCGCAGGAGCGGGCTTGCCGCAGTTGGCACAGAATTTGCCCGTATTCTTTGTACCGCATTCCGCGCAGGTCCATTCAGCCGCAGGAGCGGGAGCGGGTTTTCCGCAGTTGGCGCAGAACTTGCCTGTATTTCCTCCTGTACCGCACTCCGCACATTTCCAGCCCGCCGGCTGGGGAGCGGGAGCAGGTGCCGGCGCGGGTGCCTGCTGGGGCATCTGCTGTTGCTGCTGGCCTGCCATACCGTACAGGTTGGACGCGTTCATACCGCCTGCCGCGCCTGCCATATTCATACCCATAAATCCAAATGCTGCACCCATGCCGCCTTCATTGCCCGCCGCCGTACGCATAGCGTCAGACTGTGCGTCTACGAGAACGCCCGCCCCCATAGCGGGATTTGACATGGCCATGCCCATTTGGATCTTCTGGATCTTCGCTTCGTCTTCCTCATTGGCCTTGACACTGTTCACACCGAAAGAGACGATAGCAAGGCCGCGGAGCTCCGTCCATTTCTTGGAAAGCACTTCATTCAGGGCCTCGGCAATTTCAAACGTGTGTCCCGCCAGATCGGTATAGTCGATGCGCTGGGCAGAAATCTTGGCAAATGCCGGCTGGAGAGCCGTAAGCAGTTCCGATTTCAGCTGGCCGTCAATCTGGGAACGCTCATAACTATCCGACGCGTTGCCTGCCACATTGGTGTAAAAGAGGATCGGATCTACGATTTTGTAACTGTATTCACCAAAACAGCGGATACGGACGGATAATTTCAGCCCGGTATCCGCATCAACCACCTTGAACGGAATCTCGCTGGGCGTACCGTACTTGTTCCCGACAATTTCCTTTGTATTGAAGAAATAAACGCGCTGGTCTTTCCCCGTATCGCCGCCAAAGGTAAAACGTCTCCCCATCTGTTTGAATACGGCGATGACGCTTTCCTTATTCAGACCGCCCGTGAAGAGCGACGGTTCCGATGACTGATCGTAGGTATACTCTCCCGGTTCGGCGCAAAGATCGACGACCTTGCCCTGTTCCACAATCATCATGCACTGCCCGTTGTTGACGGCAATGACGGATCCGTTGGAAATAATGTTGTCTTCTCCGCCTGTGTTCGAGCTGCGGCCGCCGGTCCGTTTCTGTCCTTTCATCATGAGGACATCAGGCGGCATGCTGTCACAATAGAAGAATTCCTTCCACTGATCGGCCAGTACGCCTCCGACCGCGCCCATTCCTGCTTTAATAAGACCCATACTCTCTCCTCCTTCTTCATAAATAATTAATTATATATACATCTGTTTATATTTTATCATGTAAGCACCTTATTTATCCACAGATTCCCTGCACTGCAGATATAGAAAAAATCTTACTCATCATTATTGCATGACAAATACACATAAGATTTCCTTCCGGCACCTCTTTTGAAATGTGGACACCATAAAAAGACAGCATCTCTGCCGCCTCATGTCCTTTTACTTTTTAAATCCCGCCTTCAGTTACGCACGGAATAAAAAACGCATCGTATACGCTCCGCCTTTCCTTAAATCATCCGTTCTTTAAATTCCTTATCCATGCCCCGCGCCTTGCATTCTTTGCAAAAACCGTAAATTTCCACACGATGCTCCGTCACTTCAAATCCGTTTTCTTCTGCCAGACGGTCTTTATACTCCGGTTCCAGACGAACCTCGACAGGGAAAATCTTATTGCACGACAGGCACACCGCGTGGTGCACATGGTCACCCTGCGTATATTCATACCTCGTCAATCCGTCAGCAAGCATCGTCGAACGGAGAAGCAGTCCCTTTTTGGCCAGCGCTTCACAATTACGGTACACCGTAGAAAGACTGAGCTTAGTATCTCTCTTCCGCACCGCTTCATATACATCCCCCGCGGTCATCGGCAGGCTCTTCTGGAGCACCTTCAAGATCATGACACGCGCTTTCGTACGTTTTAAATGCTTCTTTTGAAGTATTTCCTCAAAACTGTCCATTCGTCTGCTCCCCTTGAAACCGCTCTTTGCCCTCACGGCAAATTACATAGTATACGTTGTAATTTCAATTAGATTATATCATATCGGAAAATATATGGAAATCATTTTTCAATCCGTGCGTCCTGCCGGCATTTCAAAATAAATACGATTCATCCGCTCCTGCTTTTATAATAAGAAATTAATTTTATTCTTATTCTATACCATCAAAAATATATTTTCCACAATTCCTTTTGGTGTCATTAAAGAGAAAATAGTGATATAATGTGTTCACATTTAAACAGGGAGAACTCCCTTATTCCATGGGCACATCCCAAAGGAGATCATCGTGGGCGCCAATATCCGTAAGCATTGGAACGATCCTGTCTGTATACAGCGCGTTCTCTTCATACTTGTCATCACTCTCATCGGCACTTTCATCTATGCCGCCGGACTCAATATATTCCTTGTTCCCCATCACTTTCTCGCAGGCGGCGTCACAGGCATCGCCATGATTCTCTACTACCTCATGGACATTCCCATCGGCCTATCCAATCTGGTACTGAATATACCTGTACTCATCCTGTCCCTGAAATTCATGGGAAAATTTTATACGGTCGTCACCATTTTAAGCACAGTAAGCCTGTCGCTCTTTATCGACCTTACCGCTTTCATGGCGGACTGGTGTGTCATCAGCAATCCTCTTGTCGCTGCCATATCGGGGGGCGTTGTCCTCGGCGCCGCCCTGGGACTTCTCTACCGTTACAATTCAAACAGCGGAGGCCTCGACGTCATTGGCGCGGTTATCAAAAAATTTTACAATCTGGAAATCGGCTACGTCGTCTTCGGCCTGAACTTCATCATCATCATGTCCAGCGCGTGGATCTTTACACTGGAACCTGCCATCTGCACCCTCATCGCCATGTACATCAACGCCACCGTTTCCAGCCGTATCGTCATCGGCTTCGCCCAAAGGAAAGCAGCTTTCATCGTTTCCGACAAACCGCTTGAAGTGGCGGACACCATTCTGAGAAATATTCATCACGGCGCTACCCTCCTCTACGGACAGGGCGGGTTCAGCGGAAAAGACAAAAAAATCGTTTTCGCTATCGTGGATCTGACGCAAGTCACCAAGCTGCGCCATTTCATCGAGGACATAGACCCCCACGCCTTCCTCTTCATCATGAACACCACCGACGTCATCGGCCGCGGCTTCACCAGCCCCCTCACGCCGAAACTCCCCGGCACCACCAGGTACACCTTCGGTGCTGACGGAAAAATGACTCCCACCCGCTCATGGAGCTGGGAAATGGAACAGGAATCCCATAAGTAAAAGAAAAAGCCGCCGGCCATACTTTCCCAAGCATGCCAAGCGGCTTTTCAGCTGCCTACTTTCCTTCCATCTTCCCTATATTCTCTTTCATCTGCGCTGCGGAATCCATCAGCTTCTTCGCTCTTTCCATCATCTGATCCAGACGGTCCGATCCCTTTTCTCCGGCACGCATCCCCTCCCCGAAATAACTGCCGTCAAAACGACCGCCGCGGATATCTACATAATAATCACCGATCACTCCGCTCTGCGAAACGGTAAACTCCGCGTCCAGAGGAATCTGCGCATCTTTCTTTATCCGCATCTCAAGAATCCCTTCATTTCCTTCCGTGGAAATTTTGGATACTTCCCCCACACGGACACCGGCATAACGCACTTCATTTCCTTTTTTGATCCCCTGTACACTGGAAAAGGATGCTGTCATGCGGAAATAATTCCCGTCAAACCAATCTTTCGGACGGACAAAAAGAAACACCGCCATGGCAACAACCAAAACAATGAACGCCATCATGCCGGTTTTTACTTCTTTTGTCATAACCCGCCTCCTTCCTGACTTCTTTTTCACCTTCTGGCTTCCTCGCCAATTCAATACCGCCTATTCTATAGATCTTTCGCTTCCACTTAGGATGATGCTTAACATCTCCCTCATTATGACTCCTTGCCGTCCGCCATCATTCAGCACTTTTAGCTGACAGCTCACAGCTAACGGCTAACGGCTAACAGCTGATAGCTTTTATCTTCTTACCGATTCCCTCACCACGGGTACAGATCCTTCACGTTCGTTCAGGATGACGTTTAACGTTTCCCTCACTACAACAGCAAATCCTTTGCTGATGTTTCGTATGACACCTAATGGAAATCATATGCTTCGGCTTTTAACTCACAGCTAATAGCTAACAGCTAATGGCTAACAGCTTATAGCTGACAGCTCACAGCTGATAGCTTTTATCTTCTTACCGGCTTTCTCACCACAGCAGCCGATCTTTCACATTCGCTTCGGATGACGCTTAACGTTTCCCTCACTATGACGCCTTATACCATCCGCAATCATTCAGCACTTTTAGCTGACAGCTGACAGCTCACAGCTGATAGCTTTTATCTTCTTACCGGCTTCCCCACCACGGCAGCAGATCTTTCACATTCGCTTCGGATGACGCTTAATATTCCCCCCTATTATAACGTCTTGCCATCCGCAGTCATTCTGAATGGACACAAGAATGCCTTGTGGGAAAAACGGGAAACAGCAACATGACACGGAGTGAAGAATCTATGACTCTGATGACGCCTTACCATCCCTCGTCATTCAGAGCGGGGGGCAAGAATGCCTTGTGAGAAAGACGGGAAACAGCAATGTGACACAAAGCGAAGAATCTATTACTCTGACGACATCTTACCGTCTTCCTTGCCACGATAGATAATTTCTGTCACGCCATATACTTTCTGCCTTCCCGGTATGCGTTTCCCACCGCGTCACCGAGAGCAATATACTTCCCGCCGGCCGGATCAAAGGTAATCGCCTGCAATTTCTTCACGTCAATCTTTCCATCGGTCAGAATGTCCTCATCGACCAGAATATTCACGATATCCCCGACGAAATGGTAATCCTCACCTACCTTCGTCACCTTGGATACTTTGCACTCCAAGGTCAAAGGAAATTCCGAAAGCACCGGCGCGTCTACAAATTCGCTCTTCACCGCATGAAGTCCGGCGCGCGCCACCTTATCGGGTACACGATTTCCCGACACGATTCCCAGATAATCCGCTTCCGCCATCGTGGAAACGGTCGCCATGCTTACGGTAAAGGCTTTCTTTTCCAATAGATTCGCCACAGTCTTATGGGTATGGTCCAGCATAAATCCCACCCGGTTCGTATCATAAATCCCGCCCCAGGCAGCCACCATCCCGTCCGCCGTGCCGTCCGCGCCATAAGAGGCAATCACAAGCACCGGCTGCGGGTACAGCCAGGTATTCGGTTTAAAATTCTTTTTCATGATTTTCTCCTTGTCTACAATCATAATTCACTTAGATATTTATTCACTTCTTCAATATCCACACTTATATTACTAATATCACCAATTGATTCTTTAGATTGCTGTAATTTTTCATAAATTAACAGGAATGCAACTATGGATTCCTTCATTTCCTGATTTAAGTCCTTAAACTCAGCCATCATTAAAAATGATTTTACTTTTTCAGTACATTCTTCCAGATCAAAATCGTCCTGTACAGATTTTTCAAGTCTATATATTTTGTCGTTTATATTTCCATTAACAGTAGAAACCTGTACAAAAGTATTTAATCTTGATATGAGTCCCAATTGACCCTTATAACCTTTAATAAATGATTGATAGCTTCCGGATTCCGTCCGCTTCCAAAAATACAATAAGAAAGCAGCTTTTTCTTCATTGAGGATACTGTCATCTTTTGCAGCGGCCTTGACTCTATGCAAGAATGTATCTACTAACTTATCAAAATCACTTTTATTAACAACTGATTTAAGTGTTTTTAGTGTTTGACTCCCATATATCCAGTCATAACCAGCACTTGCACTAATCAATACCTGAGATAAAATAGAAAGACTTATCTCTTTATCTCTAAAAATATTATCAAGTGCTTCGAAATCCCATTGTTGCGTTTTTTTATCTTCGATCCCCTGCCCTAAAAGATGTCTAATGAAAAAATCTCTTAAAGTACTGTTACTGAATTCAAGCATGTCATATTGCTTTTGTTCCTTTAATTTAATCTCTGACAAAGCTTCTAAAAAAACTTTGACTTTAGCCTTATTAAACCTATCCCCACTCTGCTTTAACCACTCTTTATTTCTAAAGATATCATTTACCCGCTTAAATACATATCTCAATTGATCATTATCATTCCAAAACTCCAACTGGGTTAAAATCTCCGCTTTACCTTCTAACCCCAAAAAATCAACCACTTCATTAATCGGGACTTCATTCTTTTTGATAGATAATGCAAAATATTTATCAAAGCTTTCCTCCGAACAGATTCTATCGCTATTTGATTCCCTATGACCACTTGGCATTACATTCGGCTCTTCTACAAGGTCACAAAATCTAGGAAACATATTGTATATCAAACCACCCACAAAGTCTCTCTTTTTGAGATTTACTTTACTAAATAGTTTATCTCTAAATTCTTGTATCCATTTGGTGTCCTTAACCATTTGTCCAAGATTATCTTTTCCCAGCATATAAAATTTATGATTTTTTAAATCTTCAAAAACATTAGCTTCATATAACTCAATTACCGTAATTGCCAGCAAGTCACCTACATCACATTCTTCTCCGCATAATAAATACTTCATAGAAAAAGCATTGCAGATCCTATTACAATCACGAATATTTTTAATATATTCCCTGATACAAGGATATATCCACTGAAAATGTTCCTGATCTAATCGATAGGGTTTCCTCCCACTTACAATACTATTTAATCGCTGAAAGAAATATTCTTCTAACAAATTTCCTTCCGGCACAGGTACATCATATGTGACTTGAATAACCTTTTGCAGATACTCTTCCCCTTTGCCCTGTTGAACACGGTTTAGCGCATTAATAACAACCTCTTTATCATAAGCCAGAACATAAATAACCTTTGGAAAATCGGCGACATTTTTAATTAACTGAAATAGAATTCCTACCTCATCATAGGAAAGGCGATCTATATCATCAACAAACAAAACCAACCATTTCCCAGACTTTTTCTTAGTCAGGCTGTCAAAAATGCTTTCCTTTTGTTCCGATAAAGTTTTTTCTGAGATATAGGAATCTATTAATTTGTCTGGATTAAATGTTATTCCAGTTGCTGGAATACTAATAGAAAAAGAACGCGCCATGTTAATTAAGAACGATTTTCCATACCTCTTTATCTTCTCTTTCCCAAATACATCATTTTCCGAAGATGCACTGATAATCGTTTTAAAAAACTCTATCACAAGGCTCGTCTGATCTGTCGCCAGCCATGAATTAAAAGTTCGCAGTATGACTTGGTTTCCCAGTTCTGCTTTCATCAAATTAAGAAGAGATGTTTTTCCACTTCCCCATTCTCCCTCCAATCCAATAACAAGCCCATCTGTATTCTTTTCTTTATTTGTGTAATTGATAATCGCTGCTGTCAGGCACTCAGCAAATTTTTCACGGCCAAGAATATCTTCCTCCTTCTTTGTAATCGGTAAATCTTTTTCCAGCTGATATGTCATGACTGCCCCTCCTCCATATGTTGAATTACCGCTTCTTTCCTGTCCCTCAAATGTTTCTCTTCCAGCACCTCATAGGCTGCCGTTTTGTCTATAACTTGGTGCATGAGTATGTCCATTTCGCTTCCTTTCGTGTAATCCGCCGGTACATAGTAACGGATGCGTTCGTCCCGGATCATCCGGCGCACCGTATCTTTGCTGGCCGTATTTTCCAAATCGTAGACGCCGACGGAATGTCCGCCCAGTGAATTGACAAGGCGCATACAGGGGATATCTGTGGCACTGTCGCCAATGTATACGATATTTCTGAATGGGACACGCAGCTCGCCTTCCGCGAAGTGGTCATTCACCGCATTGTCATTGATATCCAGGATCCCCTTTTCTATGCGGAAAAGGAACTGCGTCTTATTCGTGTAATTGATCACCTGCGCCGGCCAGCAGGGTTCTCTATGCTCATTGTAATAAAAGGAACTGGCGTAAATATGGGTGAAATCTTTCGCAATCGCCGTCCCTTCTATGATTTCCCGCAGGCCGGAGGAAATAATGTAATGCTCCACGAGAATGCCCCGCCTTTCCCCGTAGGCATTGATCCGGCGGAACCATCCTCTGATGCCGTCGTACAGCCTGACCTTGCCGCCGTACTGTTTCAGCCTTTCCTTGTTCAATATTTCCTTCCCTCTGGCGCTTTGAAGCATTTTATACATGTACGCCAGGTTCTGATCCATGCAGTGGTCTTCCGCCAGCCGGTTCGATTCCTCCCAAAAGCTGTCCACATCATAATCCACGGCACGGATATATCCGTCCTGCATATTTTCAGGGGAAAGCGTCCGGTCGAAATCATAGCAAACCGCCAGCACAGGCCTGCCTTCTATTTCCCTGCGCGCTGTTTTCACAATATACACTTCCTTTCTGTCCCTGTCTTTTAAAATCATTATACGACACAAAAATCTGAAAAGCCCCTCTTCTGTCAAATATATTTTCTTGCTGCAAGAAAAAAGATGGTACCGCTACCATCTTCTTATGTATCATTTCCTGTCAATATTTTCCGTTTCAAAAAGTGCCAACCCTTTTTCAGCCAGTCCACATGTTCCAGCATGACCACATCCGCCTCATAAATCTTTATATCCTGCTTTTCCAGCCACACATTGAATAAACGTTCTGCAAGAAACCCGAACACTCTTTTTTCATATACACTGCGACCTGTCAGATCGATCCGCTTTTCCAGCTCAGAAAGAATCGCAAAAAGCCAGGCGCAATAGGTATCAAAAAGATTTTTCTTCATAACGAACATATTCAGTATATGAAGTTTCTTCCTATTCATGACTTTGGAAAATGCTTCCGCGTACGGGGGATACATTTCTTTTACCACCCGCTCCGCTTCGTCCAGATCCGACTTGCAGTGGGCATGCTCGTACTGGCTGCGCACGGTTTCTATATAATAATTTCTCTTTTTCGGCAGCAGCACATCATATGTCTGAAGCAAGTTTTCATAGTCTTCCCTATGGAATATAGCTTCTTTTTTCTTGTCTATATTTTTTGTATGAATACTCTTGCCAAAGTATCTTCTGTAATGGCAGAGACCGATATATTCACAGTCCAGATTTTTCCATGCCCAGTAAAGTCCTGTCAGTTCGCAGTAACTCGGATTCTTAGAGGAAATATGGTCTCCCGTATTATCCGAAAGATATCCCAGAGATTCTTTCCCTTCCGCCCCCACATGAAGCGGTACATATACATCGTCATCGGGCATCCAGTATTTTTTATGGGTCGCCACGAGTATATTGATATCCACTTTATATTTCCCTCTTTGCCAGGGCAAGTGCACTTTCAATAACGGCATCCATATCGTAATACTTGTATTCGCCCAAACGTCCACCGAAAATAACGCTGTTTTCCTTATCTGCCAGCGCCTTATATTTTTTGTACAGTTCCCCGTTTTTCTCATCATTCACCGGGTAGTAAGGTTCATCTCCCGCTTTCCATTCCGAACTGTACTCACGGCTGATAACTGTTTTCGGCAAGTCCTGTCCTTTGGCGTCTTTCCCGAACTCAAACCACTTGTGCTCTATAATCCTTGTCCACGGTGTTTCCCGGTCTGTATAATTCACTGCGGCATTTCCCTGAAAGTTCGGTATATCCAGCACTTCCGTCTCAAACCGGACACTCCTGTATTCCAATGTTCCCAATTCATAGTCGAAATAAACGTCAATCGGCCCGGTATAAATTACCTTCTCCGCCAGACCATCCAATTCCGCTTTATTTTTCAGATAATCCGTCTGCAAACGGACTTCAATGCCATCCAGCATATTCGCGACCATCTTCGTGTAACCGCCGACAGGGATCCCCTGATAAAGCGCATTGAAATAATTATTGTCAAAGGTCAGGCGTACAGGAAGTCTCTTAATGATGAAAGCCGGCAATTCTGTGCAGGGCCGTCCCCATTGCTTTTCCGTGTACCCTTTGATCAGTTTTTCATAAATATCCGTTCCCACCAAAGAAATGGCCTGTTCCTCCAGATTTTTCGGTTCCGTAATACCGGCTGCCTTTCGCTGTTCCTCAATTTTTGCCGCCGCTTCTTCCGGTGTCACCACCCCCCACATTTTATTAAAGGTATACATATTAAATGGCAGGGAATACAATTCTCCATGATAGTTTGCCACAGGAGAATTGGTAAAACGATTGAAAACAGCAAATCGGTTCACATAGTCCCAAACAGTTTTATTATTCGTATGGAAGATATGGGCGCCATATACATGGACATGGATGCCCTCTACCTTTTCCGTATATACATTCCCCCCGATATGACGGCGCTTATCCACCACAAGGACTTTCTTCCCTGCCTTCACCGTTTCACGGGCAAACACCGCGCCGAATAAACCGGCACCGACAATCAGGTAATCATACTTCGCCATAATGAACCTCACCATTAGAAATAATTATTTCCTCAATAATATATGTTTTCTCCACAAGACGCCTCCCATCATCAGTGTCACAAATATTTCCGTCACAAGCATTGCGGCAGCAACACCGGAAGCATCCTTCCAGTAGATAAACGGAACAATAATCATTACGTTCAAAATAGATGCACAAAACAAGATTTTACTATATGTTTTCTCCATTCCTAAAGGAAGCATTGTCTCATACCCCAGCACATTGCTCACTGCCACTGCTAAAGGTACAAAAGCCATAATCTGCAGCGGTAGAATAGAAGGAATATATGTACTCCCCAAAAGGAACGGAACCACCACCGGAGAACCGAATAAAATCAAAAACCCTCCAATAATACCGAACCCTGTATAAATAAATAACTGTTTTCGTAAAAAAGAAAACGCCTTTACTTGTGATTCCTTCATCAGTCTGCTTATGTATGGATATACCGCATCATTAATTGCACCAACACCAAGCTTAACACAATTAATCAATTTATCGGCACCACTATAATATCCCACAATCGTATGGTTTGTTAAAAGTCCTAATATCACTACGTCGCTGGCAGTATATAAATTAATAGCCAAGGTAGAAAGAAAAATCTGCCAGCCTTCCCTATAAACCCTTTTCAATTCACTCCACCGCGGTGATTGCAGAATGCCAGGAAATCTTCTATGAATTAGAACCAAGGAACATATTCCTGCAAATACCGGAGTACAGGATTGCAAAAATCCGGATAAAACATAATCTTCCGGCGCTTTTACAAAAATAAAAATACAAGCCATGGTGGATAAGCGCCCCGCCAGGTTCAATATTGTAATATATTGCATCTGCTGAATGCCCTGAAAAAACCAGACGGGAAAAATGGCTGTTCCAATAACTGTCATATAAACAGCCCAAAATAATGGTATATCCAAACTTATCCTGAAAAATACATGTAACACTTCATAAATGGCAAAAAATATACCGGTAGTACCCATCCATAGCAAAATACGCGCCCACATATAGACAGAAAAAATAGATGACATATCCTTCTCATCGGTTCGTGCCAAAGCCCGTGGAGCAGTCAGATTGAATCCATAATTCACCACTAAGACAAGGTATCCCATGAGTCCCTGCATAAATGCTACCGCACCAAAATTTGACGGTCCCAGGACGCGCAAAAGATAAGGAATCAGAATAAACGCAAGAATATACTCCAATGCCCGTAAAGTAACCATGGAAAAAATATTGTTATATAAATTAGCCAATTCCTTTGACAAAATACAGATTCCTCTACAATCCGAAAGATACATTTACCATTAATAAATATACTAAGGTTGGAACAAGAATTCCTAACACCATCTAAATGATTACTCTTTATTACTTAAACACACTCGAAGTATCCGAGGTTAAAAATTTATATATACAAAAGAACGAAAGAAATTTATACAAAATAGCTGTATTAACTACAGTGCTTAAGAAAAAATCATCATTTGTAAAAAAGAATATCGGAAAAATAACTAATCCATAAAAGGCAACTCCAAGCGTTCCTTTCATTTTGAACCGGACAAAATCATAAAAAGTCGTATAAAAAATACCCAAGATAGACATGAGAATCCCCATTCCCACAATACCATAATCAAGAATATAACGACCCGCGATACTATAAACATTTGTATTAATCCCACCAAAGTCCACAAAGGGCAAGAATGCTCTTACCTTAGGCAAATCAGCCCCTAGACTATTGAGATTGTTATAAATTCCTACCAAAGTATGTGAACCAATTAGGTTGCTTTCCAAGTGAGTTTGCTCAAGCAATTTTGATAACGCAGGCATGGAAAGCCCGCCGTAATGAATTAAAATCCTTATCGAATCACTGCTCCCCGGAACCACTTTCCCCGTAACCATTCCCATCAGAAGAAAAGCAATAAAACTGATACAGCCGCACCCTAAGAACAGCAAGATCGTTCTTTTTTTTGCCAATAAACTAAAACCATTTACCCTTTGGTAGAGGATAGCTCCCACTATAAGCGTAAATATAAACAACTCCAATACGCCCCCACGGCCGCCGGATAAGATAAAAAATGGAAAATCAAACAATACCGGTAAAAGTATTTTAGCATTTTTTAAGATACCGGCATGCTGCAAAGAAAATACATTGACAAAGAAAATATATATGGAACAATATGCAATTCCTGTAGCAAGGATAAACCGGTATTGATACCATCTTGAATAATACAGTACATTCCCCTCAATTGCATGCCTTACCGTTTTTATCATGCCAGATAAATCAAAAACGCCGGAAGTATTTCCATGAATTATTGAAGCTTCATAAACTTCCTTATATTGAAAACAGGCCATTCCTATCATAAGTAAAACTGCACAGACTATTTTCCAATTTTTAATTTTATATCCAATTTCAGGACCATATACCCATTTTTGTAAATTTAGCCCCTTTTTAACTGTCCAATCCGACCAAATACTCCCAAGGCCAAAAGATAATATACATCCGATTATCACCATAGACGCGTCTATGCTCATATACAAATTCCATCTATGCATCCCTAAAACAGCTAAAAATACACTGAAGGTCATCAATGACGCAACGATACAAAAGGGATGCAGAATATCATAGTTCGTTAATACAAATGCACTGACAGAAATAACCGCCATCACGAACAGCAGTAAATGAAAGGAATTTTCCATTCCACTCATTTCTTTTTCCCTAATGCAACTACACCAACAACGAGAAATGAAAGTATCGTCCCCAATACAAAACCAACTATGCCATACTTGATAAGTAAAGCCGCTTTCGGTAATGGCTTATATTCCGGCACAGCGCTGTCCTGATTTAATATCTCTATTTTTGTTCCAGGCCGGAGTCCGTTTATCGTATTATTGGAAACATCAACAAACGCATTAATAAAATTCTGTCCATTAGTACTTAGATAATCAACATTTTTGGGAGTATCTTTTGATATTTTTAAAACAATTTCATAAATACCACTATGAAAATCATGTATAGTAATTGCGCTTCGCAAAAAATTTAATTTTTCAATTTTACTCAGATTCTTCCAGTCCAGATGAAGACTATCAAATTGAAAATTGTCTTTTTGATCTTCAATTAGAGCCATGAGGTTATAATTGGTATACATGATTCCCTTATAATCAACAGATTTATCTGACAGGGGGGAATCATTGGGATCATTTATTTTAATAATTTTCGTTTGAATCAGATCGCCGCTTTCCACCGCAAAATCAGTAGTAAAAGATTTTTCACATACTAAAGCAATAGAACAGACTATCCCAACGGCAATAATCTTAACAATATTTTTTACAAAAGCGCCTTTTATAGCATTGATATAATCTGTATCCACTTTATCCTCCTATTTTTCAGATGACGGTTTCCATCCCGGTTTATAAATAATATTTTTCCCCATATTTCCACAAACAGCATCCTTGATCGCACATAATCTAAGTTTCATTTCTTCTATAGTCCGGCCTTTCAGCGGACACAACAGAGTTTTAAAAAACAATTTCATCACAATGACGGGAAAATGCATTTCAAAATGCTGCTTAAAAAACATAAGATCGTTACGATACCCATAATAGCTCTTCCATGATAACGTATCATTGCTGACATCCACATCATGGATGATGGAATATGCGGGAATACAAACAATTTTACCAACAGTTCCTAATCTATACGTATGCTCAGTATCATCACACCAGATAAAATATTCTTTATTAACCAAGCCAACCTGTTCTAATTTAGATCTATTAATAATGATACCCACATACGAAACGAAATCCGGATTAAACTCTGTCATTTGATAACATTCTGCCGGAGCGGCTTTATGAAAATTACGGTCCCATTTGCTTCTGAAAACAGTCCGGTGGATGTTAACAAAGTAATTATGCTCTGCCACTTTCCCACAAACAATTGATATTTCTGAGGAGTCATGATGATCAATATACCTTTGCATCCCCTCAATATAATCCGGTTCCGGGTAAGCATCATCATCGGCAATCATAATCCAATCCGCATCAAAATGCAGCGCCTTTTCTTCTCCCAGATAGAATCCGCCACTACCACCTAAATTTTCCGCTGTATGAATAACAAACTTCTTAAACTTCTCAGGAACATTTCCCCATTGGCGGAGATACTCAGCAGTGCCGTCGGTAGAACAGTTATTGATTATCAATATATATTTAGGAGGAACTGTCTGATTGGAATAGCACTCCAGTGTTTTTCTTAACTTCTCAATTCTGTTATACGTAACTAAAATACAGCCGATTTCTGATGTCATGATAGATCCTTCAACATTTATATAAAATTGCTCTTTCTAATTGTTTAATTTCAAAATATTTTTAACCACTGAGAATACCCTATCGGGCGTAACTAATTCCATGCATTGCTTTATCGGATCTCCATAATATATATCCATCCCAAAACAATGCTTATCCTGTGTCTCTTCTTCGCACTCCACGAACACTGCCTTATCCGAATACGCCCCGTGAGTTTTAGGATTAGTCGGTCCAAAAATAGAAACTGTAGGCACTCCTAACGCATCCGCCACATGCTGCATACCTGTATCCACACCGATACTTAATACAGCATCCGCAATAAAATCAATACTTTCACTTATACTCGTTTTCGCAATACAGTTGAATACATTTCTTCTTTTCAAAACTTCTGAATAACCATCTAACAGTTCCTTTTCCAACATTCCGCCTAAAAGACAGATGTCATAATCCAGCGAAGATAACAGGTCAACAAGTTTTACCATATAGGCAGGATCCCAGTTCCGCGTATAGACATAAGTTCCTTTATAATAGTTCTTATCTCCTCCACCAATATTGACGATTATTTTTTTATTGTGAATATTAAATTTTTTATTTAATAAGTTTGTATTTGTCGGTACAGAAACAAGATGCGGCTGCTTATCCACTTTACCATTCACAAAAGGTTTGATGAGGTCAATATTTCTGTCCACAAAATGCAAAGAATCATCCAACTCTAAAAATTCTATCCCCTGATACTGCTCTCCCAGCGGATGCTTTACCCCAATGAGATCGAACAGTATCCGTCCTTTTTTTTTTGGCGTCATAATAGCTAAAATCCCATAATCAAAATGTTCTTTTTTCAGCATATAAACGGTTTTTATTGTCTGCAGCAACGGTCTGTCCTTCAAGCTTAAAAAATAAAAACGATCGATTTCCGCGGCACTTCTATTAAAAATTTCCACATTGTTATTACTATTCACAATCATAGCAATATAAGCATCAGGATAATTTCTCCTAAGTGTATCCACCGCCGGGAGCATACAGACACAATCCCCCAAGCCATGTTTCATTTCAATCAAGAATTTAGGGTATTTCATTAAATATAACTCTCCTCATAAAACTGCATCAATTTTTTTGCAGTGACACTCTCCAACCTTACTACGAGTATCTACGCTATAACAGCATCCCCACTGTATTAAAACTCCATATCCGCCTGCAACGGAGTATCTCTCCGTAACTTTTCTACTGAATACAAATCAGTCACCTATTGCCAAGTACATTTCCTGAATAATATGTACTTCATGCTCTAAATCATATCCGGCAGCAAAAATATTGGCACGCTGATCACTTTTACCTAATCCAAATTTTTTTAAAACCTCTTCTCCCCACTCGGTCAAGCCAGCCTTAAGGGATAAGAATGTCACAAGACCGGTTGTTATATTTACTTCTCCAGGAACCCTGTCAGAAAATACACACGGTATTCCGGCAGCCTGCGCCTCAATTCCAACTACCCCCAACCCCTCGAATCTTGACGGCAAAACGAAGCAATCCATTACTTGCAACAGATCGGGAACATCAGTCCTTTGTCCTAAAAATAATACATCTTCATTTAAGCCGAACATTTCCGCCAAACCCTTAATATGCTGCTTTCCGGGTCCATCGCCAATAAGCATTAATTTACAATCTTTCTTTTTCTTTTTTACAGCCTTAAAAATATTTAAAAGAAACTCATGATTTTTCTGATATGTAAACCTGCCTATATGTCCGATAACAAAAGTATCAGGCGCTATTCCAATACTTTTTCTTACTAAGTTCCTCTTGTCGGGATTGTATACATACTTCTTTACATCGATAGCATTATGGGCAAAAAACCATTTATTCCCCTTTAATATTTTTTTTGAAAACATCCATTTCGCCGCGTCTGAGCTGCAAGCCCAAAAAGAACTCCCCACAAAAGGGAAAATCATCTTTCCCAACAAATGGATCCCGGTCTTTATTTTTCTGATGAATATTCTCCGATCATCAATATTTGTACTATGGGAATGGATGATTATATTATGGGCGCCTGCAAACTCTGCCAAGAGAACCGGTATAAAATTGGCATAAGATAAATTAAAATGAATAACTTTATAGTTTTCCCGTCTCAAAATATATTTAAGCGATTTATAAAAATCAATCGGGCGGTTTGGTCGTTGGATATGATAAAATTTAGCCCCCATATTAATAAATTCATCCTCAAAATCCAATTTATCTGTATCATATGTCAGAAAATCAAACTGAATTTTTGTTTTATCCATATATCGGTAATTTTGTGCAATATATCCGGTCAAGCCACCTTTATCATTTGTAATAAAAGCCTGCAAAACCCGTATCGGTTCTGACATTGTAAATTTCCTTTCCATTTAACCCACAAATCACTCCGTTTCCGCATGGATGAACATGTACATCATCATTTAGCATCCAGCATTTACGGATCATTACCCATACTTTGATATTTGCCTTTCAGTAGGCTCCTTTATGTTTCAAAACCACACTGACTGTCCGCCAGAGCATGACTATATCCAGCCATATGCTCCAGTTATGGACATACCAGCTGTCCATGCGGACACGTTCGGGATAATCTATATCACTTCTTCCGCTTACCTGCCACATGCCGGTGATACCGGGAAGGACGCTGTAATATTCTTTGATAAATTCCTCGTAGCGGGGCACTTCTTCCTGTACAATCGGCCTCGGCCCTACAAGGCTCATTTCTCCCTTTAATACATTAATCAGCTGAGGGAGTTCATCAAGGCTTGTTTTCCTGAGGAAAGCTCCGCTTCTGGTAATACGGGGATCATTTTTCAGTTTGAAATCCCGGTTCCATTCTTCTTTCGCCTGCGGATCTGATGCCAGAAGCGTTTCAAGCACTTCCTGCGAGTTTACACACATACTGCGGAATTTATAGCAGTCAAATTCTTTCCCATTTTTCCCGATCCGTCGATGTTTATAAATGACCGGCCCCGGCGAATCATAGTATATCCAGGCAGCCACTATGAACAGAACAGGCAGAATACATATGCCGCCGATTATGGTTGCTGCCACATCAAAAAGCCTCTTGACTATCTGGTTCGATTTCCTTGTCAGATTATTTTTGATATGGAGCACCATGATTTTGGCATCGAAAAAAGACTCCGCTTCTATGTTGGACATCGGCACCCCCACCAGGTTCGGGATGACACCTACGTCTTTCACTAAAAACTGGGCCCGGTAAATGAGATCCGACAGGGCGGGCTGGGACAATCCCGGCGCGGCAATCAAGACGGATTCCACACTTGTTTCCCGCACTACCTTTTCCAAATCACCAAATCCGCCAAGGATAGGGTATCGGTTAATATACTCTGTCTTTGGCTTATTATCTTCCAGAAATCCGATGATCTTGTACCCCATGCCGGAATCCTTCCGTATTTCCTTTGTAATGGCTTCTCCGGAAAGTCCGGCGCCGAGAATAAGAATAGGAATCTGAAGAAGACAGAGTTTCCGAAGAATCTTATTCGTCAAAAAACGAATGAAGCAGAGGAGTATAAAATTAAATAATACAAAAAAAATCACGAAAAGACGTGATACTTCTCCCGCCACCTGGGCAATGAACATGAGAATAATGGAAAACACCGTTCCATACAAAGAAGCATAAAACAGTTTTTCCGTCATTTTATAAGTAAGCATCCTCTTGGTATACAGGCCGCTGTACAGGATAAAGGGCATAAAAACCAAAGGGATCCAGAAAAATATATAGAACAAATTGATATGATATACGTTATAAGTCATCACGATATTTCTGAGATACAGCGCCAGACACGCTGAAAGGGTCAATGCTATATAGTCTCCCACAGCAAAAACAAGCCCTGCCAGAAGTTTCCTGTCCGCCAATCCGTTCATCCTTTTATACTGCTTTACAGGTTGTCCGTTTTCCTGTTTCATTTCTTCCCTCAAAAAAATATCTCTATCAATAAATCTTACATTTTTATAGTATAACGTATCTGCTTCACGCACGCTACTAACGCCGCCAAAGCTCTCTTATAAAATCGGATTCCGCGAATGGATTGCCGTTTCCTTATATCTGTTCCGGCAATCACCGAAAGATACCAACGCCGCGAAGATTCTATAGAAGAAGTGTTTATTGAACAGCAGCCTTAATCAAAAGGTTTTTGCTCTCCTCTATCTTCTTGTACATTATACCGGCTGGTTAACATAAGAAACTCATTTAAAAACATTCTTATTAAGCGTAAAACGCAAGCTTCCTTTTTATTTAATTTTTCTTGCATGCAGCAGAAACGCATGATACTATTTTTTAAAAGGAGACCTAAAGAATATACAAAAAACTTATTAATCAGCAAACTGGATATAGACTCAGGATATTTTGATTAAATCGTTGTCTGATTTATTATTGGGTTTTATATGGCCAAGGAATAAAACGTGAGTTATTTAAGAATTTTTATGGCACAGTATTGTACGAAAGCTCTTATAAAATCAGATTCTGTAAACAATCCAGTGCCTTCTAATGCTGCAACCGCCAGCCTCATAAACAAAGAGAACGAATCTGAAAAATATTAACCTCCACAAGTTTAAACAAAATGGCAGAACGCTTTCATTATTCCAGCCCCGTTTTCTCTTCAACGCGGCAAGAGATATGAGCGAAGATATATGATTTTGCCGTGAAACTCGTAAGGAAACGAAATGCAAGAAATAACAGCTCCCTCATTTTCACCCAATCGGGGGAATACCATTCTTTACTCCCCTATTTTTTCAAAAACGTTGGAGGTGTGTTTCTTTATTCCCCTATTTTTTCAAAAACGTTGGAGGTTAATGTGAAAAATAAATCATTAAAAACTATTTTCCATATGGACGACACTCTTGTTGATTCGATTTATAATGACAGGTTTAACAATCCCTATAGCATTAAACTGGGTATCCACACTAAAAAAACAGCTGCCGGTAATTCTTATGAAATGTTTACCTGTCTTACTCCTGAAATGATGCTGCTATCCCAAAAGATCAGCAGTCTAACCTTAAAGCTTGAACGTATAATAAACCCTATTCCACCTATTGCTGTTAATCAGTTTTTCACAGCCTGCTTAAGAGATGAAATAAAAGCTACGAACGACATAGAGGGCATTCATAGTACCAGAAAAGAGATTGACCACGCTTTAGATCAACAATTTAATCCGGAAGAAAGAAAAAGCACCCGGCTTTGGGGCATAGTAAATAAGTATCAAAAATTAATTACACAGGAAAACATCGCTTTTAAAACCTGTAAAGACTTACGAAGATTTTATGATGATTTCGCATTGGATGAAGTAATTAAGGCTGATCCCGATAACGCTCCCGACGGTATCTATTTCAGACAAAGAAGTGTGTCGGTGTCAGACGGACTGAAAGATATACACACAGGACTTTATCCTGAAACTGAAATAATTTCTGCCATGACAGCAGCGTTAAATATATTAAACAATGAAGAAATTCCACTATTAATTCGTATAAGCTTATATCATTATCTGTTCGGTTTTATTCATCCGTTTTATGATGGCAATGGACGTACCTCCCGATTTATCACATCTTACTACTTAGCCCGCAGTAGCAGTCCGCTTCTGGCAATTCGGCTATCTGTAACAATTAAACGTGCTAAGCGCTTTTACTATAAGCTCTTCGATGATGCCAACCAATTGCTTAACAGAGGCGAGCTTACCTATTTTATTCTTGGTTTTCTTGTCATTTTTGAAAAATCTTTGACAGAAACCATTGAAATTCTTGAACACAAAGCAAATCAGTTTTACCATTATCAGAAACTTTTATCTGCACGAAATGATAAAAAGCAGAATAAAAAAATATACAATATACTGCTGCAAGCCGCTTTATTTTCAGACGGTTTGGGCGCTACCGTCAAGGAGATCGCTGAAACCTTAGGAAACCATGAAAATACAGTACAAAAAAACTTACAACGGCTTCAGGAAGAGTCCGATTATATTGTTGTTCATCGCGCTCACAGAGCCTATAGATATGAATTGGATTTGCAAAAATTCTTTAATTCTGCTAAAGAAGAGTAATTCCATGAGTATAATCTCATTTTTAGCCGGAACATAATAAATTTCATAAAAGCAGCCAAGGACGTGCCGATTAAATCCTGCTGATTAATCAGCGCATCCCTAAATAGACATAGTTCTTTACTGTCGGTACAATCAAGTTGCAAAGCAAAACATCCCCAGGTGACAGAAACTATATCAGAACACACAAAAAGCAACGTGCCACATTCCTTATCAAAGGAAAATAACGTGAAATAAGTTTTAAATATTCATGGGTAGAAAAGAAACATTATATTGCATATAAAAAGTACACCATCCTTTCCGCTGAATCAGCATTTTACAGAACAGGACATGTGTACTTTTTATAATTTTCCGGAAGACAGTAAAACTCTTATCAATCACCTTTTATCCTCCGCCATTCTCTACAATCCGCTTTCCGCTATGTCCCCATCTTCCTGTGCGGCGCCCAGTATGCCGGCCAAAGTGTAGAGTCCTTTTTTGAATATCTTTTTTTCTTTCGCCGCTTCACTGTACGGCAGAATACGGATTTCCCCCTTATTCATTCCAATAAGGGAAGCAATTTGCCCATCTAAGAGGGCTTTTACGGCTGCCGCGCCGAGGAGGGATGCCAAAATGCTGTCTCTGGCGCTGGGACGGCCGCCTCTTTGGGTAAATCCCAGAATAGTAGTGCAGATATCTATATTGGTCCGTTCTTTCAGCCAATCTCCCAAAGCTCTGCCATCGTCGGCGCCTTCCGCGCAGATGATGATGCTGTTTGTCCTGCCTTCTTTCATCTGCCCGATCAGGCTCCTTGCCAGCTTTTCACGGCTGAAGGGCACTTCAGGAACAAGGATGTATTCGGCACCGCAGGCAATTCCCGCATCAAGGGCTATATTTCCGGCAAACCGTCCCATCACCTCGATAATGGCTGCCCTGTCGTGGGCAGATGCGGTATCACGGATACGGCTGACCGCGCCCACCACGGCATTGACCGCCGTATCATGGCCGATGGTTTCATCCGTGCCGTGCATATCATTGTCTATGGTGCCGGGTATGGTTACAGTGGGTATGCCAAGGCTGGACAAAGCCGCCGCCCCTTGGACGGAACCGTCACCGCCGATGACGACAAGCCCTTCTATCCCGTGATTTTTTAAGATCTGCGCACCTTTTTTCTGATTGTCTTCATCAAAAAAGGCGGGACAACGGGCGGTTCTCAGCATCGTACCGCCGCGGAGGATGATCCCGCCGGCATCACGATTCGTGAGCAGCCGGAAATCTTCTTCCAAAAGTCCCGAGTATCCCCGATGGATACCCACGATTTCACAATGCAGAAAACCCGCCATCCGTATCACGCTTCGAATGGCCGCGTTCATGCCCGGCGCGTCCCCGCCTGAGGTAAGCACAGCTATTTTTTTCATAGTTTCTCCTTTGATAAAGATGGTTGTCAGTCGTCAGTCGTCAGCTATCAGTTACCAGTTGTCAGCTATCAGATTTCAGATCAATCCGATTCTTCAGACCAAATATCATTTTTCGTATTTCTTCTGTTCGTCTTAATAAACTATATATATCTGCTTGATCTGCAAAATCGAGTTTTTCACAGATAAGTAGTTGCGTTTCTAATTCCGCAATTGAACCATTTGCAATGAACAGGAATCTTTTGAATTCTTTGTCAGAATTTCTACCTGCTCCCTCTGCAATATTTGATGGAATCGATACGACTGCTCTTCTCATCTGATCCGACAATCCAAACAATTCTTCCTTAGGCAGCTGTTTAATTAAACGATAGATATCTGCAGTTAAATCTAAAGATCTCTTCCAAACTTCAAGATTTCGATAATTCATGAATCCCCTCATTAATAAGATATCTGGAGCCTTTTCTGTAACCTGTCAGCTGATTTCTGTATGCTAATTTAATTTCTTTCTACAAATTCCACATGATGGCGGTCAATGTACCTGGCCACGAGGAGTGCGGTCTGCTCGGGATGGGTATTTGTCGTGTTGATGACGAGATCGACGCGGTCTTTCCATTTTGTCCATTTGCGGAGCATCTGCCGAACGTAACCGTCGACGTCGGAATAGTCCATAGTCGGCCGTTTCCCGACACGGCGACGTACCCGCTCCGCCAGACGGTAAGGTTTGGCAAAAAGCAAAATCACAAGACCATGCTCGGACAGCAGCCTGAATTTCTTTTCCGTCATGGGATAATTCCCGCCCATGGCGATGACAGCCTCGTGGTAGTACCGGACGCGGTTAATCAGCGCCATTTCCTTTTCTTCAAAGGCTTCGGCGCCTGCCGTGCGGTAATAGTCGGCAATCCGCATTCCTGTTTCCCGTTCCATCATGCGGTCGGTATCGGCAAGCTGCCAGTCAAAGCCGTCGGCGAGTATTTTGGCCGCCCGGCTCTTTCCCGTCCCCATAGGCCCGATCAGGACTATATTTCTCTTTTTCATACATACCTCGGTTTCGGACGGCGCGGACTTCCACTTCATAGGCAAGAAGGTTTCCTTCCCGTTTCAGGGCGCAAAGCTCCGCCGCCGACCATCTCTCTTTGCTTTTTATTATACCAAAGGCCGCGGTGATTTGTGAAAAAGAACCTTTCCCTTTTACATGAAATACATGGAACTTTTCATTTTCTTCTTCTTTTATTTCTTCCACAGCGCAGCCGCTTTCTATAAAGGCGGAGAAAACCGTGTCTGCCGCAGTATCTTCGAGAAGAGTTTCCAGAAAGGGCATCCGGCTGCTTCTTTTCGGAAGTTTGGCCCGGTTTTCCAGAAGAGCGGTTTCTGTCTCCAGCCAGCGGATGTGTTCTTCCTTTTCCCCCACGGCAGCAAAAAGATACCAGTCGAGGAGAAAGAAACACAGCGCCAGCAGAAAGAAGGCGGCAGTATATTTTTTATCATTCAGAAATTCATTGAGGCTCATGGCTGACCGCCTTTCCACAAAAGAGTGAACGCCGCCATTTTTAAGTTTGGTTCCCGTTTTTGCTTTTCGATATATGTTTTACCGCCCCAGGCCTTTTCCAGTTCCTTTTGAAACCGCATGGCCGTCACCGGGGAATCCGCCGTACCCGTGATATGGACCGTTCCTTCGCCGGCATTTATTTCGGACAGGACGATCCCCTGCGGCGTGCACTCCGACAGTGCTACCAATTTTTGTTCCCACCGGAAATCATTTTCTTCCAGGGATTTCAATTCTGACAGGAGCTGATTTTCTTTTTCCCGTTCTTTCCGTTCCGCATCCATTTCGATGCGTACGGCGGACAGTCCCGCCAGTTTCGCTTCCGCCTCCCTTTCTTCAAGAAAAGTATATCCGAGAAGAATAAAACAGAGAATTCCCGCAGCGGCAAAGAGTGCCGACACCCCCTGGCCTGCGCGGAGCCAATTCACTTCACCAGCCGGAAGTACTTTCCTCTTTTTCCCGGCAAGAAGATCCATCTCTGCTCCGTCCGCTGCTTCCATGACAGGAAGAAGGATCGTCCACAATTCCTCTTCCATTTCTTCTCCACAGGCAAAAGTTTTTACAAGATGATCCTCTTCTCCGCTTTCCTCGGAAAAAACTTCCCCTTCATCGACAGGCATTTCGCATTCACAGGAAAGCATCCCATCTGCTTTTTCATCAGCCGGGGCGGGAAAATCATCGGGCTCCGGTTCTATTTCGTCCGACAGGGATAAAGTTTTGATTTTCTCCCGCCATTTTTCCGCCAAATTTTTCCAGAAAGGGATTTCCTTCATTCCGCCGCTCATGGGAATGAAAATGATGTCCCGCCCTTCCATATCATAGGACTTTGAGAGATGCCGGAGAAATACTTGTAATTTTTTATCAGCGTCGGCCATATTCAATATCCGCGATTCCTGCACATGCTCTTCACGGAAGAGGAAGAGCGCGGACTTTCCTTTCCCATACAGATACAGCGGCCGCCGCTCCCGCGGAAGTTCCACCGCCGTCACGGGTATGCACCGGGTTATTTTTCTCCCCGCTTTTTCCGCCGCTGACTGCCAGCATGCCACCGACTCTTCCCGCACCCCTGCCAGCGACACTGTCCAGCCGGTAAAATCCTTTGAAATCGCTTTCCATGAAAGCCGTAAGTCCTCGCGGACGCCAAAAATCCTGTCCTGCTCCCAGTACATGGTTTCCGCCAGTTCCTCTTCCGTCATAGCGGGAAATGTTCTGCACGCCGTGTGAAGATCGGGAGAATTATAAATCAAAATTATTTCGCGTTCCCCTATGCCGCTGAAGCAGGAAAACGCTTCCGCAAGGGATTCCTCCGTTATCTTCGGAAGCGCTGCGCTTTTCTTTACAAGGTACTTTCCTTTTTCCATTTCCGCCAGCCATAACCGCCCTGCCGCCGCCATGACCACGGTTTTCCGTCCTCCTGCAGGCAGGAAAGCTTTCACCCGTGATATGACATCTTCTGTCCACAACTTCATCGGTCACTCTCCACGCTTTCCACCATGATTTTCCGCTCCCCTTCATCTTCTACAGTAAAAGTAATTTTCACAAAGCGCATCACTTTCGTTTGTAAATCCACACCGTCGGAAGAAATCTTTCCTTTCCATGTATTTCCCTCTTTCGTCACGGAAGAAATACGGACCCGCGCTTCTCTGCCGTCTAAAGAGATGGTTATTTCTTTATTTTCTACAGGTCCCTGTTTTAAAGAGGCGAGCGCCCAGTTTGCTCCGCTCTCCGCCGTGTATATGGCAGATAGTCCGTTCCCATAAGCCAGACTCCCGCCGCGCCCCCGTGAAAGAGCGAAGAGAAGTCCTCCCAGCACTGCTGTGAGCGCCGACAGAAGGAGCAGGAGCGACACCGCCATAAATCCCTTCCGCTTGCTCATTACTGCACCCCGTAAAAATCACGATAAGGAAGAATCGCTGTTTTCACAGCATACGTTTCTTTCGGATTCCGGCTTTCCATCCGGAAAGATACGTTCACCAGCCCTTTCGGCTGCACTTGAAATACGGATCCTTCTTCCGGCGGGAGGAACGCCGTCATTTCCGTGCCCCCCGTATTCTCTCCTGTCACGGGCTCACTCATGCCGTTATGAAGACGGACCTTGAGTTTTTCTCCCTCTACGAAAAAGCTGTAAGGAGCCCGTACTTTTTTCTTTTTATCCTTGCCATCCTTCACCCATATATACGCTTCGTACCTGTACACGTTCCCGCTCATCTGCGCCGCGCTTTCCCTGAGATTGTTCCGTATCTTCTCTATCATGAAATCGGCAGCAAAAACAGCTTCGTTCGCTGCCCGTCCCCGCCGCTCCATGAACACCGCGGCGCCCATTGTCTGCCCGAGAATCGGAAAAACAGCCGCCGCCAGCGCTGACAGGAGCAGAAGCGCCAGCAGGACTTCCATAAGAATGAACCCCTTCCGCTTCATGGCGCCTCCAAAAGCAGGACAGCAGAAAAGGACGTGCCTGTCTTATCGGTGACAGTGCAGGAGACCTCCCGCATTTCCACGCCCTCTATCATTCGATGATTTTCTTCTATTAAAATATGGTACTGCCGTCCGTTCCGCTCCAGGTCTCCGGAAGGAACAGGTAGAGTGCCATCCAGACGGCTGTTATACTTGATCGTTTCCATAACTTCCTGCGCCAGAAAGGCTTCATCCGCCTCTATCTCCATGGACTGTTCAGAGCGCAGCGCCGCCCGAAGCATAAAAAAAGCGGTTCCTCCGAGAAGAAATACGATGCTTACCGCCGATACCGCCCAAAGCAAGGCAAACCCCTGACGTTTCCGCATACATCCTCCCCGTCTGCAAACCGCAACCACTCTTGATCAAATATATATCTTTCCGCTGCCGCGGCGCTTATCCCCTCACTCTTTCATAAGTGACAAAGCGATGGGACGGTTCTCCCTCGCCCATGACAGATTCCGTCTCTTTCCATTCTTCTTTGCGGAAAGAAGGAAATACCGCGTCGCCGTCATACTCTTTTTCTATTTCCGTGATATACATTTTATCCGCATAGGGAAACATGGCTTCGTACATCTTTTCCCCGCCGATGATAAAGTTCTCCCCTTCAGGAAGAGCAGAGAGCAATTCTTTTACAGTGTGGAACACATAAACCCCTTCCGGCACGCTGTATGCCTTGTTTCCTGTCAGCACATAATGGACGCGGCCGGGAAGCACTTTCGGCAGACTCTCAAAGGTCTTTCTTCCCATGATGATGGAGCGTCCCATCGTGCGGGATTTAAACATTTTCAAATCGTCCGGCAAATGCCAGATAAGTCTATTATCATTACCGATGACGCCGTTCGCCGCGCGGGCAACGATGATGGACAGGCTCATACGGAAACCTCCATGGCAATCTTTTCATGGTGCTTATAATTTTCCAGCACGATATCCTCCGGCTTGAAGTCGTAGAAATTATGAACATCGGGATTCAGTTTCAGGACAGGCGCGTCGTAAGCCTTCGGCAGACGGGCCAGCTGTGTCTTCATAGCATCCACGTGGTTTCTATATACATGGGCATTATTGATAACATGCGTAAAAAGTCCGACGCGGAGTCCGCTCACCTGGGCAATCATGTGGACAAGAGCCGCGTACTGCGCCATATTAAAAGGAACGCCAAGACCCATATCCCCCGAGCGCTGGACGAGCATACAATTTAAGCGGCCGTCGTCAGAAACATCCCACATCGTAAGAAACGCACAGGGATACAGCGCCATATCGGGCAGATCCTTCACATTCCACAGATCTACCACCATACGGCGGCTTTGAGGATCTTTTTTCAACGTTTCCAGAAGCGTATCCACCTGATGATACTTGCCGAGCTGGTAGCCGTAAGCCTTTCCGATGGTGCCGTCTTCCCGCATCCATTCATCCCACACATGGCAGTTCCACTGCTGGAGAAGACGCACATCATTGGACTGTTTCTGCCATATCCAAAGGATTTCTTTCACCGATGTTTTGAATGCCACAAACTTGGTGGTCAGGATCGGAAACTCCTTTTCCAAATCAAACTGCATGATCTGGTGCGGCAGTTTATACGCCGGCATCCCCGTGCGGTTATCGCCTAAGCTCCCTGCGTCCAGTATATTCTTTATAATTCCAAGGTATTGTATATCTGCCCGGCTCATGCGCCCTCCCTGATTTTTCCATCGCAAATTTATTTTTATTATACCATGTCATTTACGGACAGCGTGAAGAATGTTCCAAGACTTCCAAATGGCGGAGGTAATCTTACCGGCTCCCTCACCACGGGTATAGATCCTTAACGTTCCCCTCACTATGACGCTTCCCGTTCCCCATTACTAGTGACGCCCTTTCCTCCAATCGTCATTCTGAGCGGAGGCAAGAATGCCGTATGAGAAAACAGGGTGACGGCTATGTGATACGGAGCGAAGAATCTATAACTCTCATGACTCCCTACGGGGGTCTTTCTATTTACCTCCTCACGGTGGCAGATTCTTCACATTCGTTCATTATGACGCCTTGCCGTTTTATACAAGGATCATGGAGTCGACCGTCTGAAAGAGCTGCTGGCACACGTAGTGCGATTGAGGATACTCGCTTGTCGTAATGATTTAAATCGTAAAAGAATAGTTAGCTTGCAGCTGACAGCTCACAGCTGATAGCTTTTATCTT
>JABLTO010146632.1_pt1 | contig 87521 bp, 95 predicted proteins | sample 7160091 | NCBI WGS metagenome assembly JABLTO01 (sample SAMN14651225, study PRJNA627086) | human gut metagenome | isolation source: feces | host: Homo sapiens | reverse complement strand
TTCTAATGTATGCGTAAATCATTTTTTGCTGTGAAGATAGTCATATCATAAAGGAGAAACAAGCAATGATTCAAACGTCCGTCAAAAGTGAATAGCATGAAAGAAACTGAATTATCTGAAGTTAACAGAGTGGCTAAAGTCAGAGGGGTTGATCCCAATGGGAATAGTGTATTAATTGATCCAGCCAATTTACCCAGATCATTGTACGTTTCGACATCAGATTTGAACGACATAAAATACAACGCAAATATAGTTTTTGGTAATGGCTGTAAAAACATTCCATTTTCGTATGGCTTTCTTCTTGTCTCAGTATCTATTGTTTTAAATGAATTGGTTGTTTTGCAGACGGCTTATGGCAGAGAATCTGCAGACGGAAAGGTATCATATAGGACATATCGAGAAAGCAAAGGTTGGGGAGGTTGGAAAATAATTTGTGCAGGATAACCAATAGTATAGGGGCATTATGCTCCTATACTACATATCGTGAGCTATGTCAACTTCACTTAGAATGATGTAACAGGTCTAACCCGGTATTTACTTGTTGTCTTAATGCTACTTGCACGAAAGCCACTCTGAGAAAACAACGTCCACGCGTACTTTGCTGAGTATTCGGTAGAGGAGTGATAGGGGCCTCTTGTCAGTTTTATTGCACCGTTGATTTTATCTAATGCCGCATTGATCGCACTAAACTTCTCGTATATCAGTCCAAGCTCTCCCAGTGATGGTAGCCACCACAAACCAGCAGTCACACCTCCATTGCTATACGCTGCGCAATATCCTGGTGCATAGCTGTCTCCATCTCCAGCAAATGCAGCCGAAGTGACAACATTGTTAGTATTACTTTGCCCCGCATAATCGTCGTCTGCCGTTGCTTTCACAGTCGCTGTTACCGCTCCTCCAGAGCCAACACCAGAACTCCAGAGAAGTGAAGATTCGTGAGGTGCAATCAACAGACGCTTACCTCCTGACATGATTGCCACACCGACAGCATCTGTCCGGGATGTGGACCACTGCTCCCAGGGAATAAGAATTTTGTTCTTATCGCTGTCCAAATATACAATCCAAACCTCACCTTTTGTAACTGGAACAAATGATGCCAAAGCGTTAGCTAAATCTACCTTTGCTATTTTTAGGGGATTCCCATTGGTATCCATTAGCATTATATATTCGTCACTAATACTGTTTATTTGTGCAGACTCATTTAATTTCATATCCTATTCACTTTTGACGGACATACAAATTCATGTATTTTTACTCTGATTTATGCCGGTAGTTTTGAAGGTAAAATTCAGTGATAAAAATACGTCCGTCAAAAGTGAATAGGTATGGGAAAATTAAACGAAGCTGCACAAGTGAGCACTATAGGCAGCGAATATGTTCTACTCACAGATAGTAATGGGCTACCGGTACGGATTAGTAAGAATAATCTTGCAGAGGCCATTCGCAACGTGATGAACGAAGCTGACATCACAGATAAAGGCTTAATGCCCGCTGGAATGATTGGTAGCATTAATAAAGGAGCAAGTACATTATTATGTGAAACTCGAAGTACAGCCGTTACTGCATCAATGCTGCTGTCTATATCCGCCACTACTACAGGGCTACCTAATCTCTATTTTATAAGAATGGCACGTGCATCTGGTAATACAGGTGGTCCAATCATAAAGGTAAAGGTATTAGCCGGTAGCTATAATATGAAAATTATAGGAAAAACAGATGCGGATGGTAAGTGCAAAGTATATGCTGAGCGTAATCAGTTTACCCCTATCCTGAATGTTATTGCGATGAGCACATTTGGCATTACTATGAAGATGGAAACTGCCGATAATTCAGAGTTCGAAGGTGGTTTTGAAGCCACATTAGAGTAATAGTATAGGGGCATAATGCCCCTATACTCTAATAAGCCCCTCAGGGGCTTCAGCATTTGTTTCTAACTTAATTATTCCTCCATGATTAGCAATAACGGATAAATTGAGCGATCCACCGGAGCTTGATTCATATCCCCATACTTCCCGTGTTCCATTTACGTCTCTGTAATATAGCCTAAAAGAAGCATTATCCCCTTGTATATTGATTAATTCTGGCAAGTAACCTTTCCGACAGGATATCATTCCAAGAGGTAACTTTCCCAAAGGAGTACCGCTTGCTATAAGAAATTGGCAATTAGCATAATAAACTGTTAAGTTACATAAGTGAACATATTTTTCTGCTGAATAAGATTGCATACTTCGTTTAAACAGATCAACGGACGCCAATCCCTTTTGTTTCTTTGTAGCTTCTGACATTACCAGCCTGATTACTTCAGCAAGGTCAGCTCTGTTTATACGTACTGGATTACCATTAGAATCTATTAAGGCGATATATTCACTACTAATACTGTTGACCTGCATACTTTCATTCAGTTTCATGATCTATTCATTTTTGACGGACAACAGATATGAAGCAATTAAGGGCAACTGTGAAGTTCTCTCTTTAGAATGTAAATTCCTTGACATTATATCCTGCGTCCGGTTCTTCAGGAACTTCTACTGGGGTTTGAAAAGTAAAACCGATGTTATTACTATAGGCAAGGTCTATATGATTCATCCCATTCGCACTGATATAAACATCAAGCATACCTCCTTTTTCTGTAGAGTTTATGTATAATAGGCGTATTTTGCTAATGCACTTCTTCGAGAATCCCAACTGAACAACCGTCTGGCTACCACTATAGCCGTCTGATGCTATATAAAACAATTGAGAACATGGTGCGGCATTATTGTAATAGCTACCGGCATTCAATAATACAGTACTCGCTCTATTACAGGGACGACTTGTGGCGATTCTATACCATTTGCCGAAACTGGCAATGGGTATAGAAGATGTACCGCATCCTCCTGATTTTGCGATTTCTTTAGGAGTGGTTACTACACTGTTGCCATTAGTGTCTATTCCTCGCACCTTAGCAACTATACCGTTGTTTAATTCAGTATCTTTCATAACCTATTCACTTTTGACGGACGTTTAAATTATATCAAAAAACGCCCAAATTCGACATTCAATTTATAATCTCGTTTTGTTTAATAATTATACCTTATCAATCAGCATATCAACTATTATAATACACTGAAGTAGCAAGTTCGCAACGGTCATACATATCTTTGCTTGAAACCGTATAGTCGTTAGTATTGGTAATCCACCACTCGACATAATTAGTACCTAAAAGGCGGCATTTCCGGGCAACGACATTCAACCGACGCGGGAATGTACCTATCCTCACCTGTTTCACCCTCAAACCATTGTACATGAAAGGGTATAAACCGTTTTCACAACTGACATACACACTACCCGGATTCCCGTAGAATATCATTTCCGATTCGAAACCATCAAGATCAAGCGAATTGGGCAAGGTCATATAGTGCGTATCATTACCCTCATTCTTGGTAAAGATAAAATTGAGTCCCTGGGTCAGATCGGCTTTAAAGGCTTCCGCAGTATAGTTATTGAGGCTTACTTCACGAAAAACCTTTTGAATACCAACCTTAAATATACCTTTGTTACACACGATAGAACCGTCTGAGCCCAAAAGTATATTTCCCTTTGCAAAGCTCGCGTCACCTGTCCGCCCATTGATCCTACAAATGATATTACCGTCAGCATCCTCAACCTGTACATTCTTTACGACTAAATCGTCAGCATCGATATATTCAGATTTGATCTTCTCACTCAACAGTAATTTGGTAGCAATGAAAACCCAGTCCACGGCTTTCTCCCAATATCCTGACTGGCTTGCAACTGAAGTCTGAGGATTATTAGCGGATGAGGAAGTATGTGACTTCAAACACATATATAACATATCTTTGTATAATACAACATCGTACCAAAGCTCACCATCGGCTCCCGACAGATATTGCTTTCCTTCCGCCCAATTTGTCTGACGCATACGAGCGCCACGGTCACCTTTCGCACCATCATCAGGAGCTGCTGTGACATTAAAGACTGATGCAACTATCTGTTTCTTTGCCATGACAACTCACGATTTAGTTCCCTGTACATAACTGGTTATATTCCCTCCTGCACTCTTCACATCAGTATAAGTAAGCTTACAACCGGTGGTAGTAGGCGCATTGGCCGGAGTAAAAACCGTACCGTCAGCCTTGGTGAAAGAAGTCTTGAACGTAAACCCGTTCACTTCTTCACCCGTACCTGTTTTCTTGACCTTATACGTTGCCGTAACCTCACTGGTAGCACCGCTACTGGTAAGCATCGTCGGACCACTGTAGTTTATTGCCAGGAAAAGAGGATCAGTCTCATCGCTCACCTCGCAAATGGCAGTAGCAACCACCTCACCACCGATGATAAATTCAGCCCTTACACTTAGCTTGGAATCGACATCGTCCGCTACCAATGAAACACTGTTGGCCGTTGACCATGCTGTAGTTGACGGCATCTTGTACCATTTCAGTGAGTAGTTGCTCTGAGGCACTAATGAACCGCCCTTGTAGAGTTCCTGAGTTACTTTAACGGTAGCTGTATCACCATCGATAATACCACCATTGGAAGGATACAGGAAACCGTAATAGGCGGAGTTACTAAACTCTGAGATAGCAAGCGGTATCTCAGATGTATAGCCAAGATTATGTCCGGAAGCTTCGATCTCTCCGTCCATGCGGATAGTGTCTGCGTCCATGTTAGAAGCACTGGCAAGGTTTCCTACTATCTTCAATGCCGGTACATTCACAGAACCATTATTGTAAGTAGTGGTCTGCAACTTGCTGGCAACGGCAGCCGGAGCGGTAGCCAGGCCCGAAGCGTTGAACGTTATAGGCGTATTGTTATAATGCCACTTTTCCGTTCCGGACACAATCGGCTTGATCACATTTTCATTGCCTGAGCGCATGACCGGATAGATGACAGGCTGGTTGGCCGCTACGCTCCAGTCCGGTACACATTTACCCGTATCCTTCTGATACATCTGTACAAGCGGTTTAGTAGACCGGATATTACCCTGTGCGCTATCGCCGTCAATAATCATACCGATATAAAAAGAACCCGCAACATCACTCATCCTGTACCTCCTCTCCGTTAATTGGGTTATCTTCTGCCACAGATTCTTTATCACTATCCTGAACCGGTAAAGAATCCTCGGCAGACAATTCATTACTTTCTTCATGCTGTACCTCCTCTCCAATTTGATTTCCGCCGGCTTCGATCAGTCTGGCAGCTTCCTGTTCAGAAAGAACCTGCCCGGCAATGCCCCTCACATATTCCTCAGGTTCAAACCTCACCATACGAAGGTCACTCTCATTAACGATAAAATCACCATCAGCAGTCCGATGGCGGACATCAATCACACCGGCACGACGGGCGATATCGGCGGAAACTTTCAAATACTTCATTTCTCTCATAACATATAAATTAAATTGTTAACCTCTGGCTATTATTACTTCATTCGCACCTGTACGGATCGGATCACCACTCTTGGTAGTAAGCACCGTATAAGGGCCTATCTCATACACTTCCGGGTAAACCGACATTTGCAAACCACCACTCAGGCGTAAGCTGTCGGCTGTAACTGATATCGAACTACCATGTCCGATCTCCGTAGCCATAGCACCGGCTGCGGATGATTTTTTGAACCACTTCACAAAAAAGTATTTATTGACCTGTTCCGTTGTCAACTCCTCTTTGTTCGTCAGTATCTTCACATAAAAAGTCATATTGGCCATTCCCTTACGGATAATCTTGCCGTTCGGACTGTAGGCAAATGCCCTGATCGGTGGAATCTTATAGACTATGGCCGTCTCAGCCATCAGGGTATCATCCGCAGGTGCCGAAGGCTTGGTTCCGGTATAATAGGCTGCACGGCAACGGATGATGCTCAGATATGTATTGTCGGCATCTATACGCAAAGTCTTACTTCCCTGACCGGATACATACTCGATGTTCAGGTCGGAAGAATTGATCAACGTCTCTACACCATTCACAACCTTATACCACCAGTATGCCACATTGGCATCCGCAACCGTCTCGCTACCCATTTTCAATGCGGCAGTGATATCTATGTATTGGTTATCCTTCAAAGGATTATAGGTGAGCTTGGCAGGCTGATCGATACTCAATGAAAGCTGGTCATCACTCTTCTGTATCGAGTTCAGAGTGAATGTATCGTTATACACGAGGGTATTCCCATTTCTGGTATCCACATAAGTAGCCCTGCAAAGTATCTGCACAGGTGAAGAAGGTGACACGTTCTTTTTCACAAGTAGTGTTCCATCGGCATTCAGAGTATAATTACTGTTCCCCGAAGTAATCTGGTTACTCTCACTGTTTTCGTACCAGGTAACGGCCAGCTGGCTGCTCTTATCCCCGTTGCTGATAATTCCATCCGGATCGGCAATATTGAGGAACGCCTTCAGTTTCATCGGAGTAATAGTACGATTCGGAATGTACGTATTGGCATTCGTGTAATAAAACTGGGTTTTACTACCTCCACCGTCAATAACGATTCCAAAGCTCGCCTTCAGAGGCGTATAACTGGTTCTGACCGGTTGCGGTTGAACCACGGTTTTAATTTTCATATATCTATATAGTTTTCGACATTAATACTCCCGGCACCATCGCGGACGTATGCCGTACAGGTGAATTTCACTTTTCTCGTAGCTCCCCAATTATTTGGCATATCTTCATTCGTCAAATGAAGAATACGGCCGTTATTGGCATGTGCGACCGACCAGGCGTTATCTTCCGTCACCTGACCGCTGTCACGCGTCCATGACCAGTCACCGGGCAACACATCCTCAGATATATCATTGTAACCCCAATACACAATAGGGGTAAATTCCGCATCGACTTTACCGGCAAAGAAGTTATAGCCGTTATTGGAAGAGAACTCAAGGGTCAATTCTGAATTACCCTCAATCATCGCCCAGTCGGTTGCATTCCATTTGGGTTCCTGAGTGGTTCCAGTAACCAAACACATCCATTTGCAGCCAATGTAATAGACTGCATCAAATATTTCCGGTGTGGACTGATAAGGGTTGTTCACTGCATCCGCTGCCGACCACGGACCCCGATTATTCTCCGAGCGAACCGGTGTCCCCTGATAGTCTATGCGTAACAAGTCCTGAATAGCAATACCACGACAATAGATATAGCTATGGCGGTAGTTGATCGGCAAATTATCAAACAGAGATAATTGCTTCAGCTTGCCAATGATAATAGCATAGTTATTCTCTTCCAGTATGGGCTTTGTCACTCCGTCAAGCATGCAGATACACTTCTCACGGGAAGACAAGTACCAATATGCCTGGCGGTCCTCATTCACCGGATTGCCACGGTGAGAAAGAATCATCAGCGGTTCCGGCGGATAGTTCTTGCCGCCCGGCACTTCATCATCCGGGTACATGACGGCAGTTATGGTATTGGCCACTGTGTTTACATTCAGGACACGCAACCAAGAAGTATAATAATCTCCGGTACCTGAAGCAAGATTATTCACCACGCCATAAACGACATCATTTTCGTCAAGAGCTGTGAAATCATTCTCCCAACGTTTACGCAGTGGAAGCCGATATGTGCCGTCATCCAATAGCTCTACACTCTCAATCGTGCCTGACTCGGAAAATGAATAATCACTCTCCATAGCGGAAAGACGGTTGAAAATCACTTCTAAAAAGATTGCCGATGATCTAACTTCCAGGGTCTGAAATTGTGCACGTCCATCAGGATATATACCAGCCCCTTTACCGGTAATTAGCGAGTCGATGAATTCACCAAATTGCAGTAGATAATCGGTACGATCAGCTCGATCTTTGTGTATGTACTTAGCCCCCTCGATATCACCTGCTATATCAGCGTAGCCAGCTTTAATTTTTTTATTGTTGACTAACAGATATTCCGCAGCATAGCTAAGTTGGTTCAATAGGTCGATATTCCGATGTTGGTGACCAATACCCCCTCCGGATCCGGCGAACTCTGAAAGCTGCTGGCCAACAAAAGTGGCAAAAGCTTCAGCAGTGGTAATCCCCCATTCTTCGGAGTATGGATTTTGAATCGGAAAGAGTGCCCCCTCGGAAAGTGGAAGGCGAGGAAACTCAGCAAGCCGAGGGGGCACTGTAAAAGAACCGACTTCAGGAACTGTGACGTTGAGAACATCTGCAGGAACATCGGTTCTGGGGAGGTTTAATAAGGGGCGGGCATCCGCATATTTGAATGTAAATGTGTAATTGGAAGGGAGTGCACGGTCAGTGTAACTGACATTGCTTTCTATTACGACAATCTGACGCAGGTAGTTACCGGCATAAAGATACTTAGCCTGGGAGGGGAAAAAATCAAGTAACCACTTGCGCTCATCTTGATTCAAATGGCCGGTGTTTTTTTGAAACTTCCGTTCGGTATCGACACGGTACTCTTGAGAAATTTCGTCAATTTCTACCAGGTTGTGTGTATGCTCACCGCTGAATGTTGTAGTACCGTAGGCACGGAAGGTGTCGAGACCTCCGAGGGAATTTTCGAAGAGGATCCACTGTTCTTGCTCGGTACGCATGTCTTCAGCATAATAACGCTGTATGTATGTAAGACGCTGACCGGTTAGGTTTTCAACCCATACATCATAATAGGCCGGCAATTTATGGCCAAGCCAGCCGGCAACAACAGAATACTGCAGAGGCATAGTGTATGCGATGCCGGCAACCATTTCAGCAACTGTGTAGTCGGTGTGTGAGATCACGGATCCGGATGTATCGGTGAAGTATGCGCGAAGCTTCGCCACACTGGATATTGTGGCATAGTAGGTCAGAAATTCCGGAGAGTAATAGGTAACCGGTTTTATTGAAGGTTGCCATGTGAGGAAATTCTGCGTGAGAAAATTGGCGGCGGAATCGGCCGGACGATCAATGCCAGAACGGATGACACGGAAAGTTAACGTAGTGTCATTAATCACAGCCGTAAAATCTGAGACAAGCGAGGATTGCTCATATACTTGTCCGGACTCAAGCAATTTGTATGATAGCCTGGCATGGATGATATCACGTAAGTTAATTGTAATATCACCATCAGAAGACGGAACGTAACGCTGAGACAGGATTTCAACATCTCCATGTCTCAGGATAAAAGAGATTTTATCCTGAGAAAAGATACGAAACTCTTTCAGGTTTTTAGATAGCGATAAAGCGTCCGGCTGTTGGAGTATTGTCATATTGATTTCTTTTTATGCCAAAATTAGAGCGGAAACCGGGATATTGAAAGGACAAAATCAGGTGGTTACAGCCTCGCAAACGAGCCAATAGTTGACACGGACATATTTAATTCCTCCGTTCAGTCCTCCGTATGCCAGACAAGTAGTTCGCTCATAAAACCTCTTCCCGGACGAGACAAGTTCCTCACTGGGCTTCATTTGGGGATAGATAATGTCGAACGTTAATTCTTTGTAGGGCGATGAAGCATACTCTTGTTCGGAAATAGCAGAGTGACTTGCCTTGATTTTCCACTCATATTTTTGAGTGGGAATAATCTCATCGAATTTCTTAGCCGATGATACAGGTTCATACAGGTTCGTCGTCAACAACTCTGATTCCAGCGGTTCGTCTTCTCCCCCTATCTGATAGATGATTTTGTTTATCAGCATCTTCTGATTTTCAAGCAATACCGGCAGATGGGCCGGAAGAGATAACTTTAAATTTTCCGGAAGAAGCAATTCGGCTGTGACCACATGCAGTGAATTGCGCAACAGGTCATCGTATGGGCGGTAGAATCGCTCGTACAGCCCGTCCGGACCGTTGTAGCACAATGAATAATCATACAGACGACAATCCTCGTTGTAATCAGTCGTTATCCTGTAGTTGGTGACTGTGCCCATCGGATATCCTTTGTATTGATAGGCAAAGGCAAGCATTGGCTTCAACTCCGTATTACCGGCATTGGTTTCAGTGTCTGTCTCGCTGTCCGAAGTCTCACCGGATTTGACTATTTTCGAATTGAGAAACACGGGAGTACCGACTAACAAGAAGCTTACGGTTATTAATGTACCGGACAAATAGAGGTGTGTGCTTTCCCTGAATTCCGGTTGCATGTCCGGAATGTTGACTTCTTTGACCTTTAAACCGGATCCTTCCAGGTAAGGCATTGAAGAAGGGGATACAATGTCTTTAAAACTATAAAATTGGGGACCGAACAAGGGATTGTAGCCATTATATTTGAAACCGGTTCTTGTAAACGTACCGGTTTTCGGATTATAGTCTATCGAGGGGTATTTGGCTACCAAATCAAGAAGTGAACTTTCAGAAGTTACGCTGCCATTGTCCGACAAGACATGTTCTGAAGAGAGGGCTATTTGCTGGTAGCACTCCGGAAAAGAAACTTCCGGGTATGAAGTCAGGTAAGGAGACAAGTCAATGCTGGGTTTTTCGCTCAGGCAGTCCTTGAACAATTTGACTTGCACGGTTCGCCGAACCTCATCCGGCACAAACTCACACATGAATTTCTTCCGGAATACCTCAAGTATCACATCGCAATTGCAATCCGGCAGTAAGTCGGTAATCTTGATGCTTCCATTTACCAACGTATCGGCACAAGTATTGATAAAGACCATATCCGGAAAAGGACTTGTTCGGGTGAAAAAATTATCAAGCAGAATATATCCGAAATATTCGAAGATGCGTTTCAGAAGATAGTTGGCACGTATGAAGGGAGTGATGTAAAAGCCGGGACTAACCGAAACGACCATATCGTCAACCGTTTCCGTGCGACTGACCGCATGATAGAAATCAGAGCTTTTGCCTGTAAACAAACCATTATGGAAGTCACCGTTGTCCCCTGCATATCCGTACTGGTTGAGTATTTTATAAGAGTTGCCCCCGTTGTCTATGAGTACCGGAAAAATGGCATAATCTGAGTGTGTGCCGCTAATAAGTGAACGGCAGAACTCAATACCTTCGGTAACAGTGGTGATGCCAGGGATTAGCTCGTCGCCAAAGATGTCTTTCAGGCTGGTGTCGGATATCTTGGCAAGAAAAGCTCCTTCGTTCATGTAGAAAGAAGTGGAAATCTTTTCACGCCGTTTGGCACCAAGTATGGCCTGACGACAAGGCATGAAGTACTCACCGCTCTGGATGCTGCACTCAATGGTTTCGGGTTTCCTACAGTTGGAAAGCATGTCCGGATAGTTCGTAAGCTGACGGTTCAGGTCTGTATCCGGAAGATCAGTTGGTAAGGATTGTTCACCCCATTCGTTGAAAAAGAGGTTAGGACGCTCGATTTCAAGTTGGGTACCGGGAGTGAGGTGATAGGCTTGACCAGCCTTGGTATTGACTATTTTCATGATGCTTGTTTTTTGGATCCAATGGCACGGGAACGGTTGCGAAGCTCTGTCTTCCGTTCGATGTCGGAAAGAACTACTGAAGCCGGTACTCCATACTCATCAAGATGGATGATGGAACGAGCCAGTTTCTCCATGAGTTCCGGAGAAAGTGCAGCACTCGAATTGCCGGCAGGTGTCGGATCCGGAGCTGAAGCTGAAGACCTTTTGCTTATTGATCCTCCGGAAGCATAACCGGCCATACGGGCACGGATAGCCTGGTTAAGATCGAGCGTGCGGATGTTGCCGGCTTGCTGGGATTTATCAAGAATATCCAGAATAGGTGCTACAGTAGGATTTTCGACAGCAGCATTGCTGGCTACCCATTCCTTTGATTGGCCGGCAGGCCCTTCTCCTACAATAACGGTAGGATGGTCTATGAAACCACGGGCATCCGGATCATAATCTGTATCCGGAAAGAGTTTGCCATCCTGGGCACGACGAACATCGATCTTGCCTCCTTCCTGGCGACCAGTAGCAACGCGTGCGCCGGTGGAAGATCCGGAAGATGTACTTCCGGAGAGAGTCATATTCTTGACCTTATCGCGTTCAGCTTTGGCACTGGCCAACTGAGCTATACCGGTGACTCCCATGAGTGCGGCTGCAATGGATCCGGCAATAGGCCCAAGATCAGCATAAGCCTTCATAATAGAAACTGCAGTATCGGCAATGATCTGGGAGGCTTTGATCGCAAAGTTGACATCCGCATACTTCTTCTGGATATCGAGTTTCTTCTGGGCCTTTTCATTCTCCAGGCGTTCGACTTCATTGGCATCACCCTTAGCGGCTTCTATTTCGGCGTCGTACTTTGCGTCGATCTGATCCATCTCGGCTTGCTGTAAAGACTGAATGGCTCCGGAGAAGAGATCGGCATAGTAATCGAACTGTTTTTTGTAGCTATCTCGCTTAAGATTTTGGACGGCCTGTTCATACTCTTCCTCAGTGAGTAGCTGTTGAGCGCGTGCAAGTTTCAACTGTTCCAGTTCGGCATTGAAACGTTCCTGTTGGGTGGATAAACCATATTGGTTACGAATGTCCAGAATGCGTTGTAGGTGTTCGGATTCAAGTTGCTCCTCGGCACGATGGTAGGCTTTGTCAAGCTCAGTAGTATCAAGATTATCCTTTTCGGCCATTTCTTTCCGGGCCTGATAGGCAGCTTCAAGAACCTTTAATTGTAAATTGTAGTCTTCATCAACAGTTGTAAGTTTAAACTGATCTTTAAAACTTTTAATCATATTGTTTAAAGCAGCTTGTTGTGAAGTGCGTGAAGCATTTGCTGCCTTTTCGGCATCGATAACACGCTGGTTGGATTCCCGGATAATCTCCTCTTTGGTATTGGCATCAGTAAGAGCCATCGATTCAGCATCGTCATAGTAAGATTGCTCGATTTTGAGGCGAGCTTCAGCACTCTGCCTATCCAATTCTAACATGAGCATCTCATATTCCTCCTTAGTTATAAGATTCTCCGACAAATCTGCATTAAGAGCATAAGCGTATGTATTGTAATACCTTTGTTGATTCTGCAAGTCTTCTTCGCGGAGAGCCTTGAGGGATTTCACTGCTGCTTGTTCGGTAGCTACTTTAGCCTTTTGCTCTTTTTCGGCTGCAGCACGAGCTTTCTCAGCTGCTGCATCGGTTTTCTTCTTTGTATCGGTAGCTGACTTGACTGAGCCAAGTTCTTTATACTTTTTTATCTCTTCGTCCAAACGCTCAATTTCCTTATTCTTCAGGGTGATATTTTCTTTGGTATCTTCTTTCCAAGTATTTTGTACCTTTTCCTTTTGTTTTTCCAACTTTTTAATGATGGAGGTGGATTCGACTTGCTTCTTCAATTCTTCATCAGTGAGGGTGACAGTAGTCTTGATGGCTTGAATATAGGGTTCGTATTTATGGTTGATATCATCAATGCCTGCGGTAAGATTCTTCTGATCAATCCGAAGAGCCAGGAACTGATCTCGAAATCCAGTCATGGCATCGCTTCCCAAGGTTGAACTGAAGTATTTTCCAAATGTATTCCAAAAATCAGATAAATCGGTTTTGGAGTCATTAAGTACCTTTTCTATTAACCCGCGGAACTTTGAATAGGTATCTTTCCCCATCTGACGTGATGCTTCAGCCATTAAATATTCCATTCTATCCATCTGGACAGATATATTTTTCTGCACATAGTCCGCTGTTGCCTGAGCTTTCATTTCGGTGGCAATGCGGTTTGTTAAAGCTGCATTGGCTTCATTCTGGGCTTTTGCAATATCTTTTAAAGAGGCTTTTTCAAGATCGTAATTAGTCAAAAGACCGGGATATTTCGTATTAAGTTCTTCTACCAGCCTGATGCGATCGTTAGTGCTCGGGTTTGTTTTCTTGAGTTCGTTGAATATATTGTTCAATTCGGTTCGCTCGCTGAGCAGACGTTTATTGAGACTTTCTACAGAGGAATTAACTTTATCTGTTCGACCACTGAAGAGCATGAAGGCGGCAGCAGCCGTAGTGATTAGTGTCGTAACAACTCCGATCGGCGATGCCTTGAGTACAAGATTGAACATTTCGGTGGCTGCAGTGGCCAAATTGCAGCGGCCTTTATAAAGGTCTAAGACGATCAACTTTGCAAGGAATGCTTTTCTGGTTAATGCGAGTTGCAGGGCTTGACGTTTCTCGGCAGCTACGGAAAACAAGGTACTCTTGGCATATTTGGCGTTCCAGACAGTTGCTGCTTTCTGAGTAGCAATGTAGGTAGTATAGGCTGTGACTAATAGTGTAAGGGCTTTCCGGTGCTTGACTATCCAGCCGAGAAGTTCCATTGTAGTGACGGATGCTCCGGTATAGAAGTTATCCCATTTCTCTTTCAGAGGGAGAAGCGTTTCCCCAAGTTCGCGCTGCGCGTTCTGGAACCGGACGGTAGCTGCCTGAGCCTTATCGGCAGAAGATACGTAATTTTCGCCCGCTTCGGCCAATTGCTTGTCAACGATAGCTGCAACAGCTGACATAAAGTCACCGGTTTGGGCCATGTTTTCGTTGATCTCGGCAGCGGATAATCCAAGGTTGTCCAGGATCATGACAGACTTACGGCCAAGACCGGTGACGATAGAGTTTGTCATGTAATCTACTGACTGGCCGGTTTGCTGGGCTTTGAGCTGGGCAAACTGCAGGTACTTTCCAAGGTCATCAAGTGGAATCCGGAAGTCATTCGCCTGGACGGTGGCTTTCATCAGATCGAGGTCGGTGACAGTGCCCTTGGTAGCCTTGCGTAAATTATTGAGGATGGTTCCGTCATCAAGTGCATCGAATGCCTTCTTTACACCGTCGGCCGACTCCGCCATCTCAATACCTTCGGCAACGATGTCTTTCATTCTGGCGATATATTCTCCGGCTTTCTCTGCGAACTTGGTGAGTACAATTCCGGACATAGCTCCTAAAGCCGTTTCGGAAGTAGCTATCTCCCGCAAACTTTTGGCACTGACCTTGAGTTCGTTCATGCGCTCATCCACTTTCTTTATCCGGCTTTCCAGAAGGGCGTACCTCTCCGGATCCAATGCTTTGGATACATTATCCAATTCACGATGCAGATCGCGAGACTGTTTCTTGAGTTGGGCCATTGAGAGCGCATTGACATCGAGCTTACGGGTGAGTTCGCCTATCCGCTTATTATTGTCGGATATCTGTTTACCGTAGGCCTTGTATTCCTTGGCCAGTTGTTTATAAGCATCGCTCTCTTTCTTCCCTTGAGCTTCAAGTTCAATCATGGACTTGAGGCGTTCGCGTTGCTGTTGTTTAAGGTCTTTTGTTGCCTTGGAGAGGGCATATATTTCTTTCTGTGCTTTGGAAGACTCGGCAGAAATGACATACCTGATCTCGTCTTCGGATAGATGTTTCTTTGCCATATCGGTTACCAGTTAGAGGATTGTTCGTATCGGAGAGCCTGTTCCAGTTCCCGGCGGATGGAACCGCGTACTTCCCGGGTGAAGCCGTATTGTATTTCCGGGAAGGTCTCATGGTAGAGTACTCCCCAGACAACGCGGTTATAGATGGCCATATTGCTCCGGATATGGCGGGAGATGCGATCTTTCCCGCGACGGTAGTTGATATCCAGGAAGCGGAGGTATGGGAAGATACGTATGTAATAGACTTGCTTGGAGTCGGAAGACTGCGAGGTAAAGGGGCGACGTGCGAGGTGAGCCAAGAGGTTGCCCGAACGGGTATTAAGATACGTACGAACCACATTCTCTTGTGTTTCGTAGATTTTGTTAATGCCCTGGGACATTACATCGTGAATGAATCGGGTTCGGACGAGCTGGTCTGTAATCATATTCGCTGCTTATTTGCAGCGAAAGTACAGAAGGAGAAGTTATGCAGAAAGGACAGTTACCGGCGGAAGATGAGCCAGTAAATAAAGATACCCGCAACGGGAAGGCCTAATGACAGGATGATGTAGAAAAGTTTATCTATTGACGAGCGAACAGATATGATCGGCATCAGAAGCAAAACAATAATTATATAAATGAGATACAGCATATTAGTTGGTATTATTTTATTCAAAAATACGCAATTTGTTTGGAATAAGCAAGAAAGCCTCGAGAAACCTGATATCTTTTGTATAACTAATACGGTGGAGGTTTCCCGGGGCTTTACTTTGTTTTATTTCACGTCTTTGGCCAGGAGCATCCAGCGGAAGTCCAAGCCTGCGGATCCGGGCCGGTTCCGGTATCGGTAGCCGGCATCGTGCATGGCCTGATGAACTTGATCCTTGGTGATCTGAGCACCCGGATCAATGCGACGGATGGCATCGAAGACTTCATCGGTGGTAAACCAATGAGTCGTATGACGGGCATCGGGTGCCGGCTTGAATGAAGCGGACAGGGCTGCGATGTGGATACTAATATCTGTTATTTTTTCGTTTTGTTCTTCTTTTTTCATGGCGGATTCTTTTTTGAATTAATTTGTACTCTAAATCGGTTCTCTGAAATTGCTCCTTGGAAAGTAACAGGATTGTCGCTGCCTGCAGTTGCAGTATTTCAAAAACTGCTCCTGGAATGACAACATCATCTGAATTATTTTTCATGATGACCTCCTTCCTTTGATTTTCGTACCATAAGGCAACAATAAGCTACAACTAAGATACAGGGTAAACAGATAAATGTAGCGCAGATACTGGCGATGGCAGCAATGTACCAACGGTCGGAAGTGGTTTTAACTTCGCAGTCACATAGACTACGGTAGTAACGCTCTTGGAGCGTGTTACAATCCTGCGTTGAGCGGGATGCAGGCACGGAGGACGTGCCTTGGGTTAAAGTTTTCATATACTGTGAATTGTTTGGCTGTTACTGGCAAGTTTTCTTGCACCCGTATAGATGCAAGAACGGCTGCCAGTTTCCCGTGTCGCCAAACAACTCACAGTATAATCCCCGAAGAGCATTATAAAATGACAGGAAAAGACAGCCGTATTCGTTCACGTAAGTAAACTTCTACTATTTCGTATATGAATCTGCGATGCAGACCGATGGACATAAAAAAAGCCCAATTTCGTATTGAGCATCTAACCGGAGCTCATCGGCACAGATCCACTGTGAGTTATTTGGCACTGCAAATATGGGGATTTTATTTGAATTGACAATAAAAAAGCAGAGTTTTTAGGCTCCGCTTTCAAAACATTTTAGTTTGTATATTCTAAAGTTCCGGTAATATTACCTTCATAATCAATATAGAAAATAAGATTCTCAATCGTATATCCTCCAAAGCTATTTTTAGCACGATATTTATGTCTAACAAGATATCCATTATCGGAATTAAGTACATTTCCCCATTCAATACTTTCATAACTTCGTGGATCTTTTAAATTCTGTTTTAAATACTCTTTAACTTGCCATACAGAACCATCAGAAGGATTGTTTTTAACGCCTCTTTTATGTGCAGCATTTTCAATCTCTTCCTTATGCTCTTTTATCCATTTTTCATTGTTTCTGATATCGTTATAGCGTTTTTCACCCTCTTTACTTTCTTTTACCGTTCTATATTCAGGATATTTTTGGGCTTTCGGTTGATTACTAAAAACATAAACTTTCTCATCTTGAAGAATTGATGAATACTTTATCCGCTTAAATAATACTACACGATTATCTTTAACGGATAAATCTACTTCATCCCAATGTTCCTCATCTTCGATATTTTCAATAGGTATTTTATATTTTAATTGCTTACTTCCACTATTATACAAATAGCCCAAAAGATTTTTATATTCTTCAGTAGACTCCATTATATTTTCAAGTTTATAACTATGTTGAAAAGCCATTCTATACAGACTATTGTCCGCAAAAAACAGTTCTATATTCGCAGTTAACCCTTTATATTCAGGATATTTATAAATGAGAATAGGAAGACTATCCAATAAAATAGTTCCTTTCTTTTTCAAGCTATCTATGTGTTCTCGAACTTCTGCTTCGGACCATCCTAATTTAAATCCGAAAGGAATGTCTACTATATTCTCAGGGGACTTTGCCGCCTCTTCTAATAATTTTGTAGCTTCTTTTATTTTCTTGTTATTCTCGGAAATATTGCCACAACTATACATAAGGGTAGCATAGATACATAAATAAAAAAATGTTCTCATATTACTATTTTATTGATATTCTTTATTCTATTATTAAGGAGAACTTTATTTCTAATATTCATATCTAATAATGCTCCTTGCGAAATCCTATAATTAAACTCGTATTCATCCTTGACTTTTTTAAAAGTGAAGGCTCCTTGTCCCAAAATATCCATACCAATAATAAAATCCGAATCAAAACAAGGATTTGGAAATATAAAAGTTTTGATGCTGTCAAATGTAATATTTCCTATGCGCAAGTCCATAAAGCAATACTCCATATCTATATGCTCAAGTATATATCCAACAGGAGATGTTCCCAAAATACATACATTTATTTTTTTCGCGAAAGACTCAGATATGCAACATGTATTTGCACCTGTATCAATTACTCCTTCTACAGAATACCATTTTTCTGTTTCTTCCAAGAAATCTCTTATTTGGCACTGTGTGTAAATTCTATTATTCTTTATAGACTTTACTGATATATTTAGTCTACTCATGATGGCTATTTTATTATTATTTGTTATTTTTGTATCAAAATCAATTAGTTATGAATGACGAATATAGAATTGTAAAATTAGAAAAGCAGATTGAGCGTTTATATGATTATATCCTCGCATTGCAGTCTTCTATAGATCGCCTACCAGCCATTGTTTTAATATGTTTTTTATTGGGTCTGATAACAGGAATCCTACTATAAAGGAAATTATTCCCACTACGATATTCATGTTCTTAAGCCGAATATTCTTTTTGGTGAGCATCTTTATCTCTGCGTCCACTCTATTATCCATTTTTTTAGATTCAAGATATTTTAAATATCCGTGATGGAGTTGAATCATTTCAATGCCTTTTGCTGTAATCCTGATCAAGGGTTCATTTTGGCTATGTGAAACGTCACAAATACCAAGCGTAGATATTAATTCTGCAAAACGCTCACAATCGTCTTTATCAAAGTTGATGCCTCTCTTATTAATTATTGTGGGAGTAAAACGTAAATATCCTCCTACACTATATGCTGATTCTAATATTAAATCTATTATTTGATTATCAGTGTATTCCATGATATACGAAAACATCAATTCCTCATATCGTGCGACCACCGGAACCACCCGGAACCCGATTGAATACGGATTACACGATATGAGGAATTGAATTAGTTAGTTTATATTGGTCAATGGCAAATTTGGGAATTTATTTTGAGAATGCAAAAAGAAAACATAAATTCTTTTTATGAGGCATAAACTTCCCAGAAGTAAACTCCCACGTATTAATAGCCTGAGAAAGCGCAACATACCTTGCCTTATCCTCTTTATCCAATAGTTCCATATCTCCCAAGACAATACCTTTTGCAATGAGTTTTTCCATTTCTCCTCGGAAAGCATGAAACTCCTCTTCTGTTTTAATTTTCATATTGTTGGTATTTACAAGTCTGCCTTATACAAAAGCCGTTGCTGCCTTTTTCAATTTATTAGCCACATCATTCAGGGCATCAGCCAGTTGATGCAGTTCACCGGGAGTGAATGTGGCCGTTTTGCCATGCACTTCGTTCCCGTTAATGCGCTGATGCAGCCATGAAGCCGACTTTCCAAAATAAGTCTTTGCGAATTCTGATACAGAGATGAACGGCAATGTTTCAGACAAGATTTTGCGCACTTCTATCCGCTGCTTTAAAATCTTTGCTTCCTCAATGTCATTATGAATCCTGGCAAAGTCTTCTGTGACAGCTTCTTGAAGCTCTGCTTCATCTTCCGGACGTATGGAGTTAAAGAACGCTTCCATTTCTTGCTCCGCTTTGATCCGATCAGCTCCTTTACTTTTAATACAAGCCTCTTTTAGTCTGAAAAAATCTTCTTTTACTCCCATAGCTTTTATTTTTTAAGTAATACATAATGAATGAAGATAAGGAAGCTGTCTGGCCGGACAGCTTCCTCTTTTCTACCGGAATGCGGAAAGACGTTGAATCTCCAATTTAAGAGATTCTATTTCAGCGTCCAGTACCGATTTTCTATATCCCAGCCCGATAAGCCGGTGATAATTTCGGAGGTAGTAGTTGAGATTCTCGATCAACTCATCTACCCGCGCTTTTAGCGCTTCTTCATCAGTCATTCAAAGAGCTCTTATTGATTGACAATACAAAGATAAAGAAATTATTATCACCTGCAAAATATTTAGATAATAATTTTATTATCAACCTGCAAAATAGTATAAATCGCTCATTTGTATAGATGCGAAATGACCTTTCATTCAATATTTAAATATTTGTATAACTTTAAATCCTCCAGAAAATGTTCAGGGGAATCGGCGCGGATTACGTTCCCGGTCTGATCGTGGAATCGGTCGGCAAATTGATACATGTATTCCTGGTCGGTGCATTCACTATCGAAGCGGCTGCTTTCGCGTAACTTGGTTACAAAATCGGCGGCGCAGGTGGCGGTAATTTTACCGCCGTCCTGCAAAGTGTAGGTTGTTGTCATTATTATGCTAATTTTTTGGTTCTGAGTTTGAAAAATATTTTTTGGTCGGTGGTTAAAAAAGGAATGTTCGCAAGGGAGCATCCTGGGTTAACCATGCCTTGTTTTGCAAAGGTAATCATGTTTGCGGCAAAGCGTATCCAATTCTCCATTTTTGTGAAGTTGGTTGTACCGCCATGCTGGCGAAATTCAACCGTGCGGTGGCGGGCGTAGGCTTCGAGGTTCAGCTTGTGGTAGCGGTCGTTTCTGAAGACCCTGCGAAGGTCCTGAATGGTGTGCGCTTCCCGAATGCGGCTTTCTGAAATACCGGAAAGGCGTTTGCAGTAAGTGTTATTGCGGCGGGTATTCGGCATGAAAGCGTCAATTACAGGTTCAAGATGGCGGTAGGTTATTGCCAGGTTGCGCCAAGTTTCAATTGTGAAGTCTGCAGCGTCCATGTGGATGTGCAGGCCGCAGCTATTATTTACCTTTACATCGCAAAAGTCAAGTACCCAGCAAACTTTCTGAAGCTCCTGCAATCCGGCTTCTCCTTCCAAAATCGGGCTAACCAGTTCGAAAGTGTCGTTTCCGCTAAGGCTTCCGTCTGATACAAGTTTCCAGTGGCTGCGGGTATCGTGGTTGTAACCCTCAACTGCTACATCGATTCCGGCTTCGCGAAGTTCGCGGGCAAGGCGGTGTTTATCGCAGTTATAGGCTTCAATCTCGATGCCGAAGCGGCGGTTGAAGGTGTAGTCTATTTCCGGGATGGCTGTTACAGCTACAGGTTGTTGTTGATTGAAAGTGCCTGCCTGAAGCATCTTCTTGTAAACGTTCTGTACGAAACCGTAGTTTCCGTTGGTTACCAAGTCGGCTACCTGGCGGCGGGTAAGACCTAAAAGAAGGAGCTGTTGAATCTTCGCTGTCTTTGTTATGCTCTGGTTGAGAATGTTTGTAATTTGTTCGTTCATAATGCTTTACCTTTATTATTGTACAGCTAAGGTAACACTATTAACGCACATGTCGTAGTAATACCATCTTTATTATCAGCGACTTAGCTTTGTTTAGCTTGAGCAAAAAAATGATTATTCTTTGCGCCGAAAGTAATAAATAATGGTAGCCAGGAGGGTTAAAACAAGGTAGGGAATGAAGGGTTCATACCAAGGTGGGGATTCCACTTGGTAGGTCGTTTCCGCCTCTACCATTTCATGGGATTGCTCCGAGGTAGTATCGGAACTGGCAGTAAACTGTTTCTGATTGATTGTGGAATCAGACTTGCTTTTGGAAGATAGACCAATATCGGTTACTGATTTGACCGAACCGTGTGAAGCCGTGTCACCAGGTTCCGGAGGGAAGTACTCCACGATCCGGACGGCGAGGTTCGATTCTTGCTCATGCAGGTAGCGGGCAAACTTTACATTGAAGTCTATAGAATCTCTCCGGGTTTCCTTGAGGTGGTCAGTTTCAATATCGGAACGTGAGGTTCCTGATCGCGAACTTCGACAGCCCACGACCAGGAGTAAGATAAACAACACAATAAATATATTATGAACAAAATTCATGATAACGCTATTTTAAGAATGGATTGTACGTGAATTTCAGTAATAGCCCTCTTGCCTTCAGGAGAAAGAAGAAACCGACAATCTTCCTGATTATCCATGAAAAGGTTTTCAGTAAGAATGGCCGGACATAAAGTTTCACGAAGGATGCCAAGGTTGGTGTCCCAATCCGGCTCACCATCGGAAAAGTCTGCACGTATTGGGGTAATGTCCTTCAGGATATCCTGAGCCGTATTCCAGAAAATAGTAGCATATTCATCAGCTTTGGACTGCCCAAGATAGGTGTGGACTTCCCAGCCACGGGCTTTACCATTGAAAGCATTACAGTGAACAGATATTAGCAAGCAGTTACGAATGCCAACTTCCTTACAAATGGCATTCACGCGGCGAGCTCGCTCATGAATAGGCACATCGATGGATTCTCGGACAATCAGTTCCGAGTCAATCCCGAGTTTCGTAAGTTCTGAAAATATTCTGTTCGTTATTTCACGAGTATAGGCCCATTCAAACAATTGGCTACCATCCGGCCAAAGTGGTGAACGTTTACCAGCTGTATTCTCCCCATGTCCGTTGTCAAGTAGGATTTTCATCTTTTACCTCCTTCTTTTTAAAGATTCGTACCTGGTATCGGTAATCAACTCCAAAGAGTGCTCCGGCAAATGTGCTGACTTCTCCGAAAGCTACCAATACCGAATTATGTATCTCACCTCGAGGTGAAACCCAGAAACCACTAAAAATAAGTACCATACCTGAAACCGTAAGGAAAACAGCAACAGCTAATTGTACCGTGAGTTTTTTCATTGCTTTCATTTTTTTGCTAAGATATCGGAGATTTACTATTCCCTAAAGGACGATTTGACTTCGAAAAGATCAGCTGCAGAGGAACTGAACATGAGTGTCCAGCCTATGGATTTAAACTCCGGAGAAACAAAAGGAACGATATCGTGATTATCGGATATCTTATCCAGCCAAGAATTCGACCGAGAATCCAGGATGAGTTTCTTCCTGAGAGACGCGAGAAGGGATAAGGTGATATCCGAGGCAATGGCCACTTCGATCATATCGGCCGAATCGGTGACCTTCATGGCGATGGTAGCCGCCAGCTTCTGCTGGTCCAAGATGGAGTTTCGGGAATCCCGGGACGAGGAGAATTCTCCAAAATCAATGAAAAGGTAGTTACCCGTAATATCGTCCACACGCCTTTTTACATCATCGTATGACTGGCCGAAAACAAGATTCTCAAGTGCCGGCATGAACGGTGCCGGAAGTCCTTTCACGTACTCAAGCAGGGCGGAGTACTGTGGGAACCGGCTTGCCCCATTGCTAAACATGGAGATCACCCCTTCCTTCTGAGGGTATTGGGCGAAGTACTTCAACAATTTCAGAATCATAGTATATCATTTATTATGTGAATGGGTAAGCCGGTTTCATTCGCGATGTCTGTCTTTTCCATCTTAGCCGAGTGAAGGCCTCGGACGGTATCAATGAGTTTCTTACGAAGAATGGTCAAGTATTGGAGGATATTCATTCGCTCGACGGTATAAACGTCGCCAAGCCCATCAGAACTCAAGTTATACAGAGACTCAAGAGCACCGGTAGAAATGGCAGACTCTTTGGTATTCCTAGCCTCTGTAAGTAACCTGAATTCGGTTTGGGTAAATAGATAATTAACGAATGCCTGGAAATTGAAGGCAATGGCCGTCAACTCATCCGCCGGCAGATTTACAAACTTGCGTGCAAGGGCATGAGCTCCATCAGAAGAATACTGGTCCGGATAGTAAAGAATAGCGGCCAAGAGTGGAAGTTGCTCCAATGATCCTCCGATCAGGGAACGGGCCTCAATAAACTGAAGAGCTGTCAAAGAACAAGTGAGCCGGTTGAACGAGGTATCTATATCATAGGCCGGATACAGTTCGTCGTCATCGATGCGAATTGCCGGGACCTGCTGTTTACAAAAGCATGAGTCAACGGCATAGTCATAAGGCAGCTTACTCAAATATCTGGCAATGGTGATGCCTGTTAGGCGATGTGGAGGAATGCGCTTGCATAACTTTCGTGTTTCAGGATCAAGATCCTGAAGGGCAGCATCGTTGTCCGGATAGACAATTGTGAATGGAAATGTTACTTGTTCGGCCAGCCAGGCTAAGTTAGCCAATCCATCAGAGTCCCTTATTTTTTTGAGTTGCCACCCCATAACACGGCACACATAGTTCACGCGGACCATAGCAATAGAGAGTTTGCCTTTGGCCATCAAGGATATATCATGGATCAGTGAGCGGAAAAGATATGGAGTAAGGCCTTCCCAGGAATTAGGAATGCTGTATTGCGTTCCTTTGACTGTAAAATCAATGGTTTGGTTTAGCATGGCATGAGCATTATTATGTCATCAGGACGGTTAAAAGAAGTGTTGGTATCGACGGATCCGGAAGAATCCGAAGTGAGTATCAGGTCGATATTGGCTAATTCTTGTTTAACTTCATTAGCCAAAGATGCCGCTAAAGCAAGCATGCGTTCCTGCTCATCTTTTCCGGACCGGCTTGCCTTTGAATCATCGAACAGGCTCCGGATCGTAGGCGGGAACTCAATGATATCAAAACGCCGGAGTGCAATGGCAATGGTTTGTTTCGCCAGGCACCGATGAAGCATCCGCAATACATTCTCTTTATCTTCCGCCCGTTCAAAGTAGGCGCACAGGCCATCATCCAGAGCTTCTTTCTGAATAGGTATCGTCCGGAAGAAAAAGAGATAAGAGAGGTCGATGGAGTATAGGATATCGAAATCTTCGGTACTTTGAATTTTCAGTCCGTCAAGGAGTTTCTTGTAGCGGGTTTCCTTCCAGGAAGGATATTTGTCTTCACTATCGAGCAATTGAATAACCGTATCCATTGCATTGAAATAGTTTTCGATGTAGGAACGGCGCATGGTTTCCTGCTCATGCTTATAGATATCGACATCATTCTTGCGATTTGAAACGATATCGAAAATGAGCTGCTTTGCCATTGTCAAATTGGCCATAGCCATACATAAGGCCTCCTTAAGCTCTCCGTCAACCTTCACAATTTCAGAATAGACATCTTTCGTGAGTATAATCATCATCATCTTTTTGGCTGAAACCGATGATGAGTTGAGCTGGTCGAAAGTAATGTTGCTTTCGGCATACGGAGCATATTTGCGAAACTCCGCGATGGTAGGAAATAGTTCTTGTAATATTGTCATGACTGTTGCTTGTTAAGTCTGTCTTTGGGTGATACTTCTTCCTGGCGGGCCGGAACTTCACGATAGAAACCAAGGCGATATCCCTGACTGTATAAATCGGGAAAGTTTATCTGCATGGCCTGGTTAAACGGCTCTGTACAAATTTCGTCTTCAGATGTCAGCGACATAATGTAAATCAGGTAGTTGTAGTATGCATCGGCACCCGATTTGGAGATAACACCGTCTTTGCTGACGCTCGAAATTGAAGAGTCAAGGCCCACACTGGAGAGCAAGACTTCATCCGCACGTTTATCGTAGGATATCAGCGCGTCGATATATTCCTTGTACTTCAAATCAACAGTTTCTATTTTCCAACGCTCTTCCTCGCCTTGGCTGTTTTTAAAACTGATAGTGGCGTATGCTTTTCCCTGGTTATCCGCTCCGGAAAGATAGCGGGATATTTTGCGGAGTTCCGACTGCAAATATTTGATTAACGTCGATTCTTTGAATTCCGTGCCAATCTCAATATCATTGTATTTTAAAAGTTCCTCATTGTTTTTTCTGCGTCGCTTGTTCTCATCACAGAGCTTGGTGATTTGGATACGTTTCGACTCAAGCCAGGCATTAGGGATGATTATATGAATTTTAGCGGCCAGAGAGTTGCGGAGGAACGAGTTTATATAATCGGCGGTATCATTGGAACCTTTGATATACGATTTCGTTCCGGCATGTGTTTCATTCACCCCGTAGAACTCATCAACGGATTTTTCACGATGGTGTGATATCGCCGCAAACTTGTAATTGCCTACCTCTGCCGGATTGAATTTAGGATAGATACGGAAAGTTGAAGTTCCGTAGCCCCATCTCCCTACCGCTATATGCCGGAAATCCTTATAATAGACTACATTGGTGGCAACATCCTTCTTTGTTGTCGCCAGCCGGCAATGCTTGTTTTCCATTATTTCAAGACCGGCAACTGGGAGTGCCCCTCTCCCCTTCCCCATTGTAAACCGCCATTTTACAAAGAAATCACGGAAATAGTAGTAGTTCTTGATGATAGATTTGGCAACCTCTTTATGATCAGACTCAAGGCCTCGGTCTTTCCAACTGTTAAGCCAATCGGTGACAGTAGGGCAATCAACCCATTCTTTCTGCAACTTACCATCGACAACCGTAGGCTTGTACACGCCAAGCCCATGCCCATACAGCATATTAACCTGCTTGGTTATCAAACGGGGAAGCAACCGGTTCTTTTTGATATCCGAGGCAATCTCTTCGCACTTCAGATTGTTGAAGCCACGGCTGCATACTTGGAATCCCTGGATGCTCTGCCATTGCATATCCGGAAAACCGCTATCATTGAGTACCGGAAACATAGGATCAGGATCCAGCACTGATGAGAGCGGAGTATCACCGATTTGAAACGATATCACATTATCGTCGTCAAGATAGCAACCGTAGTTGCCTACCATTTTAAGGTTGCTTTTACTCATAGCCAATCTATTTTATGAAGTTTGAAACCATCTTGTGGAAAGCCCATATACCGGATCAGTATGCGGTAGCACATCTTTGGCTCACCATCCGCATCACTGAAGAGGAAGAAGTTTTCACTGTCAATGCTGAACCGCTCCTCCGGAAGTTGAGTGCGCCATTTGCATCCTTCCTTAACCGTTAGATTTGGTATTGCCTCCCCTCTATGCCTCGAGCATGGGAAGAAGGCAATGGTGAAGCAGCCATTGGGAAGCTTCGAGATCTCTTTAGCCCATTGCATCGCCTGGATACCCGTCATCGTCATTTCCATGCCCGAAAGTAGCGGGTTTCGGGGTGCGCCCAAAGGACGCCCCTGCCGTTTGTCATATTTTCGGAATTTCCAGGAGGGGGTGAGCGGCAAGGTGAAAACTCAGCGGTGCGTGGAAACAGGCTCCTTGCAAGAAAAATGCGTTTTAAGTTTAAAAAAAACAAAAGGTTGTTTTCCAAAGCATTAGATATTTTTCCGATGTCAAACGGTTCCATTATTATACCTTTACTGATACATTTTCAGGGTGAAAAAGAACTATTATATAGCCAGGTTATCGGGCAGATTATCCGGCATTGATGATAATTCGCTTTGTACTTTGTTTCCATAGCGGCCAAAAAGAAGGTAAATCAGGGCACTGGGGAGCTGTGTTGTCAGTCCGGCCTGGTTCTTTAGCGGCACTTTCTTTTCAGATGATTTATCAAGCTCTATGCGGCCCTCTGTTTTCTTCAGTGGTGAAAGCATGATAGAGCTGCAAAGGTTCTTGCACTCGTTTTCATCTATCAGCACTTCCGGCAGGGCGTTACTGCGACCGCCAAAGATGAGCAACAGCAGCTTGAACTGCTGCCAATAGTAAATTGTAGACTGGCCCTCGTTCATCAGTTCCACCTCGAAGCCATAACTTTCAAGCTCACGTTTCAGCGCGCGGCTGTCAGTGGTGATTTGTTCCAGTTCTTCACGACGTTTATTACCGGCACGGTCAGGATATAGAATAATGCGTTTGTTTATGGAGTCTGGGCCGAAGAATTCATAGAACTGGCGGGCGAGTTCCGGTTGTTCGTCCGGATAGCAGCAATAGAACTCTTTTATAACCCGGAGCTGGCGGCCGTAATTTTTTTCCTGGGCTACAGTCAGGGAAGAGAAGTGTCCGGGGTCATAGCCGACGAGAAGTTCATCGTGCTTGCTGTAGTGCTTGAGGTAGCGGGCAGTAAGGATGAAGTGCTCCCGGAGGTCGAGCTTCAGGATAGATTCGTAGATGTAGCTGTCGGAGAATTGATGTTTCTCTTTGTTGTAGTTGGCAAAGAACTTGTTGATTACCTCTTTGTGGCGGATGGCGCAGATGGAAGTAAGAAACTCGTCCATGTCGAGCGTCTCGAGCTGGGTTTTGAAGAACTTGGGACCGAGGATGTCCTTGTTGCAGAAAGAGCTGGCGCGAATGTATAGGGTTGCGTTCCGGCGCATGTCGGCCAGACGGGGTTTCCAAAGTGCGATGATGCGGTCTTGCTTGATGATTTCGAGGCGGATGCGTTCGAGGGTGACGGGGTTGGTGGTTTCTCGTTGTGAGTTTATCAGTCTGTATTTCTGATAGATAGCAGCATTTACATGAAGGGCTACAGTAGCTATTTCTTCAAGTAGTTTATGGTCCATGTGTTTCTCATACTCTTCAAACCAATCATCTTCTCCCAAATCAACGCGGGCGGTATCGGATACACCGGTGATACCTTGGTAATAGGTTGAGCGGCGGATCTCGGCACCCGCTCCGCGAAGTGAAGGGAACAGACGGGTTTTCAGCTTTTCACCCTTGTTGTGCTTCATTTCTTCGATGATGGCATGAACAGCCGATCGGCCTGCGACTGATTCCGGTTGATCGGAACTTACTAATTGGATGTGGTGCCCATCACGGAAAACAACGCTGTGCTTGGGGTACGATATCGGATATCGGGGACGGCGGAAGTGTGAAGGGAGTTTGGCTTCACCGACTACATAATCGATAGCGTATTCAAGCATGGAGCGTACCTTCCCGCCAACGGTAACTTCTTTGGAGAAATATGCCTGTAGGTTGGGCCAAACATTGGTCATGAGAGCGACGTAGGTCTTATGTACCAGGAAGGAAAGTTCACCGGGCATATCATTGGCCACACGAATAATGCGGGGACCAGTGATACCTTCGGTCTTGCCGCCGGCGCGTGCAACTTCCGCATATAGATTATTCGGATCGATCACATTAGCCAGGATTTGCATTTGGTTCATGTAGTAGGATTCGAAGCTCGTTGTCGCATCCAGGGTTGTCTCTGAAGATGAGAGAGAACTTGAAAGTTTTATTCCCATATTATTCCTCATTTAGTTCTTCATATTCTGCCTCCTGGATATCGGCATCACGGAGGAGACGTTTCTTCTCAACTTTTTCGATAGGAAGGTTGTCGATGAGATTGAGGTAGAAGCCTTTGTTGTGCTTGGCGGCAATTTCCTTGAGTGAGGCTTTGCTGTAGCCGAGGTCTTCGGGACTGAGTTCCGGAGAGATAAGGAAGACGATACCAAGGTCACGGTCGGCTTCGGCGATTTCGGAGGCACGGCGACGGCACTCCAAAGCAGCGGCATAACACTTGCCCATCGTCTTATAATCTTCAGCTGCAGCACAAAGTTTGGCTAAGTCTTCATATTTATCGGCATAATTTGACTCCCATACTTTGATAGATACATTATTATCAATACTGAAGTAGTTTATTGCGGCATAGATACGGGCTTTACAGGTACGTTCGTCAATGTTTATCTGCTGCCCGGCATTGATGCGCTGGCGTAGCTGCTTGGCCGCACGGGTGATGTTACGTTCGTACTCATAGATTTCAGCAGCCCATTGGAGTTGCTTCAAGAAGATTTGTACGTCAGGCGCAATTCCGTCACACTTTCCGGTGGTGAGGAAAGCGGATATCAGGTCCGGATGTATCTTATCAAGGGTATCGAGTTTATTCATATTCCAAAGAGTTGATTTCTAAGGTCTTTAACGGTACGTTCTTTCTTCCGGGTTTCAAGTGTTTCAATAGCTGCCACATCTCCAGCTTCGGCCTTCTTAGCGAGTTCAGCATCTATATTGTATTCGCCAAGAGCACATCCGTTGCGATAGGCATCGTTGTACACATCACCAGGAAGGGTAAGGCGGATAGTAAGTGCCACCTTTTCTTTGCCTCTGAGGCCAAGAAGCGAGCAAATACGGTGAGGAGTGTATCCAAGTGCGCCAAAAGTGCGCACCTGAGATACATATTCATCACCAATAAGAGCTACCTTATCCATGTCGGAAGTTGAAGTTAGTTCCTTTTTCATGTTTTTCTATATCATTTATGAACTTATATATCTGATATATAACTTGGGGAACCATAGCATTTCCATACGCTTTTATAGCTTCGGTTCGCCATCGGCTGTAGGCACTTTTTCGCTGGGTATAGCTGACTCCTTTAAAAAGGGCATCAATATCCAATAAGTCGGAAATCCCATCATTTCTTCCACAAATAGGGGGTTGAGTTGGGAAGTTTGCCCAGTGCCGTAATCCGCATGTATCTCGCCACGCAGACTTGTCCTCTGAAATGAACTTTGTTTCCTGGTTGAACCTCCCTTCCAATCCGTTGCTGTAGGCGTATTCATCAAATGGAACAGTCTCGCAAGTCCGACACTTCCGTTCGACCCGTTCTGGTTCACTTTTCTTGGTGTTCCATTCTTGGTTAGAATAAAGTGGTCGTTCCGTCCAATCACAGCTCCAATTGAACTGTCTACTGCTTGAGGAGTAGGAAGAAGTCCCCCATATACCAATTGGCTCAGCAGGCTGTTGTATATTGTTCCGTTCCGATATTCCTTCTTCACGGATCTCTCCTTCATGCTTTCCGGGGACTCGCAATGTTGAACAGTTGTCGGAGTTTGCAATAAATTCATACGGATATATTCTCCTATTCCCTGTTGCCTGCTGTTCGGACCTCTTAACCTGTAGTCGGAAGCTGTTATTGTTGGCAATAAACCAGACCCTGTCTCTTCTATGGGGCGCACCGATGGCACAAGCCGGAATAACCATCGGTTGGACAGTATATCCTTCTGCTTCGAGGTCTTTGCAGATGGTTTCAACGACAAATTCTCGCTCTTGATCTCCCTTTTTTCTCGAAGAAGACTGGCTTTCCAGATCAGCCTCCTTGCTGGGTTGTACCATTGAGAGGATTCCAGCAACATTCTCACCAATAATCCAAGACGGTTGGATTTCTCGTATGGCACGTTTAAACTCTGGCCAGAGATAACGGTTATCTTCCGCTCCCTTTCTTCGTCCGGCCACACTGAATGGTTGACAGGGGAATCCACCTGTGAGAACATCAATTTTTCCTTGCCATTCTCTAAAATCTGTTTTTGTGATATCATCATAACTTTTTGAATTACAGAACCAATAATTAAGTACTTGTTTGCAAAACGGGTTGATTTCACAATGAAATGCATTTTCCCAACCCAACCAATGAGCTGCCAGTTCCGGCGCACCGATTCCACTAAAAAGTGATGCATGTCTCATTGTAATACCGTGTATTTAGCAGCCAAAATGGTTGCTGTTTCTTTGACATTCAATTGCCTTCCTTCTCTAACTAAACATATTGGCTGAGACGGAAACATTGTCTGATATCGCAGAATTGTGGCTGTAACATAACGTGGATCTATCTCCATCGCATAGCAGATACGGTCGATTTGTTGACAGGCCATGAGGGTTGATCCGGATCCGGAGAAGAGATCAACTACAATCTGGCCGGGAGTGCTTGAATTGGATATCGGATATGCCATGAGGGCAATAGGCTTCATGGTGGGATGAAGGCTTGAACGTTGTGGTTTGTCGAAGTTCCAGACGGTAGTCTGTTTACGATCAGAGTTCCATTGATGGCCGGCGCCAGGTTTCCAGCCATAAAGGCAAGGTTCGTGCTGCCATTGGTAGTCCTGGCGTCCCATGACCATCGTATTCTTTACCCAGATGCAGCATTGGGCTATTTTGAGACCTGCTTTCCGGAGAGAGGCACGGAAGTTCTCCCCTTCACTGTCGGCATGGAAAATATAATAAGAGCCACCAGGCTTAAGAATGGAAAACATGATAGAGAATACTTGCTTGAGGAAAGTGGCAAACAAATCATTTTCCATCGAGTCGTTTTGGATCGTAAGTTCATCTTCAGTACCGCCTTCGTAGTTGACATTATAAGGCGGATCCGTAACACATAAGTCAGCATGCTGGCCGTTCATCAGCGTAGAGACATCTGATTTGGATCGACAATCGCCACACATTAGACGATGGTTGCCAAGTAACCAGATATCGCCTGGTTGAGCTACAATTGCGGTAGTATCTTCAGCTGCAGGAACATCGAAGTCGACTTCATCTTCACTTACTGTATCGGATTCATGCTCCTGAGGAAACAATGGGGATAGCTGGCCAAAGTCGGTGGCTTTGACTTCGTATCCGAGATTGAAGCGTTGGAGGGTATCAGAGTCAATATTGTACTTCTTGAATAAGAGGGTGTCCGGGTTCTTAGTGGCGAATTCAGAGTTGTAGGCAGCGATTTCTTCGACAGCTTCTTTTTTGTCTGCGGCGAATATTGGTTCGTAAGGAATATCGGGGATAGTGAAACCAGCCTTCCGGAGTGCGATCAGTGCTTTACGGCGTTGATGGGCATCGATGATCCAGAGTTTTCCGTCAGGATCCTTCCAAGCTTTGAATGCGTACTTGAAACCACGAGTGATAATGAGCATCTGTAGTTTCGATAACTTATCAGGATCCGACTTTTTAAAGTCTTCCTGAAGCTCCAAGAATGAATCCAGCGGGGCGGTCGGTAAACCACCCAAATTAAATACTTCTATTAGCTTTTCCATTTTAGTCTTTTGAATTAAAATCTTGCAATATTGCTTTGAATAAGGCCTCACGTTCACGATGGCGGCGGAGGTTCTCTTTGTCCTGAGTGCGCCGAGTCTGCCGGTCGGCCCGCTTCAGGTAAGATTCGTATCTGCGGATGTTGTCCGCTACATTCTTGTGCAGGCGTAGGAACTCATGCGGATCCGTCTTCAGTAACTTCGTCAGTTGCGCTCTCTCCGACTGATGAGTTATGAGCGGATGAATGTAGAGGAACTTCCCAGTGTCGTTGAACGATTGCAGCTCATCGAAGGCCTGCAAGTTTCGGATCCGGAGTTCCACCATGTCCATGATGTCACGTTTCTGCGGTTTCCGGTCCAGGCTTTCGTCGAGCTGCTTCATTTGTTTCCAAGTGACCACACGATCGTTGTAGATGAGTGTGGCTATTTGGACTTGCGGGTCGAAGAGGTTGTCCCAGTCGATTTGCGGGTACTCCTCGTGCTTTTGGACTTTGCCGGAGCTGCTTTGGGCTGCTCTTTTTTTTTCTCGGCATCCAGGGCTTGTTCGGCTTCTTCAGCTCGAGTTTCAGCTTCTTCCTGAGCCTCTTCCGCTTCTTCGGCACGTTGCTCGGCCTCTTCTGCTCTTGCTTCGGCTTCCTCAAGGGATTGTTCCAAGGCTTCTATTTTCACCGATTCCGGAGTGCTTTCGTCAGTGGTACCGATAGTCTCATCAGAGACTGAAGTATCACTGTCTGTAGTGGTGGTTTCATCTGAAGAAGTATTCCCGGCATCGGTATCGGCAGTCTCATCAGAAGTTGAAGTATCACCATCTGTAGCGGTGGTTTCGTCTGAAGGTGTATCCTCAGTAGTGGTGCCGGGAACTTCTGTAGCAGCTTTCAGCTCATCTGACTTTTTACGACGAAAGGCACGAATGTTTTCCCGAGTCGTAAAATCCAAGAGAGAATAGAGGATTTCACTCGCATATCTTTTCGGATCGCGAGCATAAGTTCGCAGTTTAGGAAGCCAGGGACGAACTTGTCGCAACAGTTCAAGGTCATATACTGCAGCATCCGGATTGCGGAGGGCATTAAAATGAAGTTTCTTTTCTTTGAAATTATACATGGCTTGTAGGATTTGAAACAAGCTAACCTGGCTGATTTTTTATCAGCCGGTTAGCCTGTTAATGATGATTAAGCTGTCTGAACACGCGTCCCTTGGACTTCTACGAGTGTAGCCGGGTCCATAACTCGGAATGTGATGGAGGAACCGGCCTTGGCCGTCCAGGTGGCACCATCTTCGAGAGTGAAGGCTGTACCATCGGCAATAGTGGCAGCTTTGTCAGTACCGGTACCTTCAAGAGTTATGTAGCGACCTTTATCATTGGCTGTGAGGCCTGATATCGCATTGATGGCGTAAGTCGCTGCGGATCCGTTCGGGATTTCGTACCGATTGTTCTGAGGAGATATCGCCAAGGTTGTTGAACCTGCGGCATGCTTGGCTGCAGGAACACGGATAATATCGCCGGCGTACTTGTAATATTGATCTATGCTGGTACGTTTGAATGTGAAGGTTACATAGCGGCCATCCTTGTCATTTTTGGACTCATAAGAAGATAATACCATGGGGCGGTCATAATTGCCGAGGATATACCATTGCTCCTCTCCCACTTCCTTGAATATAATAATGAACTTACCACCGGCATGTTCTTCAATAAAGGTGAGAAGCTGGTCGCGCATGCCTCCCATAATCATTACGAAATTATTCTCTCCACTGGTGGTGATATCGCCTTTTTCTCCTGTCGATGTATATGTGGGAATATCGTGGGCCTCGAAATACTTCATGTATTGTCCGGCTTTCATCGGCAATGTACCGACCTCCCGGTTTGAATTAGGCTTCGGAAAAGCTACATCGGGATTGATTTGGGAGATTTCAATCAAATAGACCTTATATGCTATATTCGAGCCATGAGTTTGCCGGTCGGAGACATCTCCAACGTCGCCAATGGCCATCATGGCGGCGAATGAAGTGCCTGCGAAGCCTGAGAGACAGAAGGAAGAAGACGGATCCATGAAAATTCCGATAACGAAGGCGAATGCGACCAATGTCATCAGTGAGAGAAAAAAGCGGAGCTGCATTTTGCGAGCCGCTTGGTTTCCTTTGCGGAAAGGATTTGAAATTTTCTTTGCTTTCATACTTGAATAAAATGATGGGTTAAAAAGAAAAGGGCGGGCCAATAACCCGCCCATGTCACCTAAAAACAATTGATTACCAGACTGACAAAGGTTATCTCACACCTGGAATGTTAGGTTGCAGTGCGGCGTTGACCTTGCGGACACCGGCTACCTGACGTTCGAGTTCCAGGAAGTTTCCTTTGCTGTTCAAGATTAACATAATGTAGTCACCGACCTTGGTAGGTGTATATGCTTCTGTGATATCGGCAAACTTGCCGGCTTTGGCAATGGTGGTTGCATTTTCGGTTGATCCACACTCGATAATGTAAGCCACACCGGCTTTAGCATTGGTGATATCGGTAATGGCCTTGGCGGCAGTGTTGGCTACAGTGATTTGCCAGAAACCCTTGGATGCATCTACGGTAGCAGCATCGGCCTCCATGTCAACGGCAGGTTTGTTCATGAAGATCTGCTGCCATTCGTAGTTGTTCGCTTTCAGTTTTTCCAGGCTGTCGAAACGGCGGCCGGTAAATGAAGCTGCACAACCTTCTTTCCAGGTTGACCAGGCCTTTATAAGTTCCATGTCTTCCTTGACTTTGATGGATAGCATTTCACCCGGTACGTATTCCAGGAACTGAATGTTTCCGGGAACGTCCATGAACATGAGAGGAAGCTGGCCAAGATATGGAAGCCAAATGATGTGCACGTTCGTATCGGGAACAACAAACTTGTAGCTTTCCGGTCCGGTGAAGTCGATATCCTTGCCATATTTGGCACGAACGTTCTTGATCCACCAAGGCTGATGGGTTTTGTTCAGGTACAGGACATGATTGTCAATGTCCATGTCTTCCGTGCAGGAAGTGATGATGTCGGCAACGAAATCCTGAACGGCATCCAGCATATCGGCATCGGTATAACTGCGATAAGCTTCATCGTCATGAGGAAGAATCTTAAACTCATGTACGTAGCGGAGCAAAGTGTAGATAACACCTGTGGAAGCATTCAGGTAGCTACCTGCAACACCTGTCTCCGGTTTTACATAGATACCGCGCATGCGGCGTTTGTTCTGTTCTACCTGGGCGGTTTCCAAGGAATTAAGGATGCAGAACTCGATCATGCTCCACTTTATCGGGTCGGAACCTTCTTTGTTCAAGTAACCGATGTACATGCGCTCCAGTTCCTTCATCGGACCGAACTTGAGCTTGATCATGGCATCGTCCACATGGCCCATCTCGTTTTCGAGCTTCATGTCACCCTTCCAGATTTCACCCTGCTGGTAGGCTTGGGAAACTTCGGAGAAGAAAGCATTGAATACGAGGTCATGATCCTGAATGCCGTAGCGTACCGGGAAGTACTGGGTGAGGTCGCGTTTCGTGAGAACACGAGCAATCAAGGCATCCTGGCGAAGAACTACATACTGGTTACCTACTCCGGCGGTATTGACGCCTTCATAGTTGGTTGCAAACTCACCGGCAGCCAATCGCTTGGCATCGAGCATGCCATTGGCATGGAGGTAGGCATAGCGTTTTTGCAACGAGCGAGAGAAAGCTACGGCCTGCTTACGGAAGGAAACACCTTCTGTTTCTTCGTCCCATGCACCGAAAGAAGCTGCAGATTCCGGATTAGCGGCAATACGGTTCCAACGGTCGGACATGGAAAACATGGGATTTTCGATGCCAAACAAGAACTTCGTACGATCTGCAGGACCTGTGAAACTGGTAGTGGTAGCGGTTACCGTCTGAATGGGCCGGTCTTCAGCAGCACTATTTTGCATAGTATTGACCAAGCCTTGTACGGCTTGAGCAAGTTGTACAATGTCGGTACCGGTTGCCGGAGTTTGAGTAGTTTGCCCTACCGGTTTTTCTTCTCCATCTTGAGTTGCATTTTGGCCCGGGTTAACAATACTATCCAAAATGCCTTGTACCTGATCCATCTGCTCTTGAGTGATGGGGGTATTCCGAGTTGCCATATCGGCTGCCAAGTCATCCTGAAGAGTTGATTGATACTCTTTCTGATAAGAGTCAACAATCTGTTTCCATTCTTCGTCAGTCAGCTGATTGGCTTTTGCTTTGTCCAGCAGCTTCAATTTCTGCAGGACGGTCTGAATTCTTTCTTTAATATTCATGTGAATGAAAAAATTAAGTTATAAATAGTTGAGAGCGTTCTTTTTGAGAGTTTCCAGGTTGGTGTAGTTCCGGCCAAGATCTACAGCGCTGGCAACGGCTTCGAAGAAGGTCATGGATCCATCAATGAGTTTCTTTTCGATGGCATGAGCCGTATCGAAGGTCTCGCCCCGGAAGACAGGATCGTCTTCCGGGAGCTCACCCAGTTCCGGACGGCTTGTACGGACTTCGTTCAGGAACTGCTCAGTGAGCGGGTTTAGCACATCTTTGACATATTGCTCCGGTTTTCCGGCACGCATGTCGTTGTACTTCTTATTCTTGAGGTCTGATTTATCAGCGGTTTGCCTAATGATTTTAATACCGAGCTTCTCGTAATAGCCGCTAAAGTCATAGGTCTCGATCATGGTACCAATGCAGCCGATGACATCGTTGGCTGTAAGTGCAGCGATAACATTGGAATGGCAAGTAATGTAATAACAGGCAGAGCAATTACATTGCTCGACAAGGGTTATGATGGGTTTATTCAACGAACGCATGGTCTCGCTGAGTCTATCAAGATACCAGGCTTCGCCACCTGGTGAATTGGCATGGATGAAGTGGCAGGCAATAGCCGGATTAGCTTCGGCATCCAGGATATCCCGTTCAAATTGCTTGGAAGAAAAATACCAGCGGCTGTCAGCGGTGATAAAACCCCAGATACGATGGTAGGCAATGCTACCTTCAGGAAGTTCATTGGAAGAAAAATCACTGGTAAGGGTTACTCCCTGAAACTCGGAAAGAGCATGCAGTTGTTGCTGGATTTTAGCGAGGGCTTTATCCGCCAATTCTTTATATGTAGGCGGATCATCATCGAAGAAGAAAGCCGATGGCGTGGGTGCGTCGTTTACTATCAAAGGGAAAGCATCCATCATGGCAGAAGTGAAGCCTTCTGCCGAGATGAGAAGCTGTTGAGTGTTTGATAGAAGAAGCTGTCGGAGAAAAGTTCTGTTCATTGCATATCTTTTCAGCGAAGATAGGCAGCTTGCAGAAGGGGGTGAAGGACGCTACTGGAGAGGCGATTTGAGCATTTTACACTCAATTTTCAGCGTAGCACTGTTCAGATTGGGAGAAATGGATACGATGGCCGGTATCTTATTATCTCCAATGCTGTACTTCCGGTGCCGGGTATCCTGAAATTCAACGATAGCAAATTTGCCTGAAGAAAAATCATGGATAACGTCAGCTGGTGGAAGATCGACAGTGATATCCTTGTTGCAGTTAAAGCACCGGCCGGCTTCGGAATCTTCCGGTACCGGAGCAAAAGTAAATTCATCGGCAGTGAAACGATAGATATCCTGGCGCATCTTGGCGATGGGATATACATTGAGTTGGATGGATAATTCTCTCATAATGATTGTATTTGTTTAATATTCAATAAGTTCGCCACACATGGGACATTTTGTCCGCCATTTTGGGACAAAATGCATAGTTCGGTAGGTGATTTTTCAGCCCCTTTTTAACTTCTTTTTGTATTCTCGACGTTTTTTTCTTTTCCGAATGTTTTCTCGCCACCGATAGAAGTTTTTTAGCAAAGCATCTTCAGTAATGCTGTCAATGCAATAGGAACAAAGGAATTTATGAACGATGTCGAGGTTGTTAAGTTCATGGCCGTTCAAGTCATTCTCATCCATAGCGGTATGAAGATCACGGTTGAACATACGGCGTACTTCATTCTCTATGACCTTGGCAGCACGTGGGGATAGGTAGTTATAGACTTGTGGATCCTTCCCTATTCGCCTGTCCGGAAGGATAATGGTGAGATTGCCATTATCAACCGGAGATTGATTCTGATGACGACGGGCCATCAAGGTCCAAATAACGTGATACAAATCCGTATTGTCAGGAATTCTAATCGGTTCATCTGCGCCATTATTATACTTTCCACGCAGATATTCAGCAAGGTAAGGTGTAATCATAATGCTCGTTGTAATCATGGCTGTTTCCTCTAAATATATTTTTGAAATAGTTTTTGTTCATTTTCTCATCCTACCGTCCAACCGTCCAACAGGATTATTAAAGTTACTGATTATTATTTAGTTATACAAATTTACCATAAGAAAAATAGTGTTGGAGGACGTCCAACACGTCCAACAAACCGCAGTTTTTCCCTTTTTTGTTGGATGGCGAATGTTGGATGGTTGAAAACGGCCAATCCAACACATCCAACAGCGTCCTACAGAACAACGCCTATGTAGTATATATATATAATTAAAAAGAAAATATATACTACTATACTACAGGGAGTTACATTTTAAAATGTTTTTTCTTGTTGGACGGTTGGACTGTTGGACGGTATTTCTGAAAAGTTTTCTTTTCAAAACTTCGCCTACTTTGCTTTCTTTTTTATTCCAGGGGGTCCGGGGGATTTGATAAGAATAGATAGTATGACATTGGTTGAGATGAATTCGACGAAATGTCCGCAAATCAGAATATAAAAAGCAATTATTCCCGATGGGGTGGCCACCGGGAATAATTGCTTAAGAGTTTAGAATAGAATTTGTCTCACTAAAGAACAAGGGGTTGAGGTGCATCAGCAACTCCCAAAGGATCATTGTCCGGATTAGTAGTCGGGATATCCTCCTCCGGATTGCGCTGCAAGTCAATATCATACAATTCTCTGAAAATTTCGTAGTTGATAGCTATACAGCTTGAATTAGTACTTCTCTTTTCCATCTTACGAACCATATCATTATTCAGTTTAATAGGTATGCCTGTTTCGTTGGGAATATTCTCCTCAAAGCCACCACGCGGAACCTCGACTACATCATACCAATTAAAACGACGGGCATGTACCAGTCCGATGTAGCTGGGATGCGAACGTAAGTTCTGCTCGATGGTAGATTGGGTAGAGTCTTCCTGATTGTACGATGATCGAGCGTATTGCGTATAGATGGTACTGAGACGTAGAAATAATACACGAGTTCCTACAGGAATAGGTATTTCCCTCTTCTCCCCTCCGGGAAGTTTGATTGTGAACCGTTCCGGTGTGTCGATGGCAAAATCCCGGCCTTCCTTTATCGCCTTGGAGTCAATCATAACATCCATTGCTTTAAAGAAGCTGGCCAACTTGTCGGTTTTAGAAATCAGTTCAACCTGGAACTTTATTTTATTACATGCGATTTTGAAAAAATCTTTGTAAGTGAATGGTAATTTCATATCTGTATAATTTTCAATTAGATTACATGTTGCTAAAAATAATGAAGCTGTCTTCATCAAACGATCGATCTCTCCGGAATTCATCAGCTCCTTCTTTAGTTCATCATAAGCCTTTTGCTTAAGCATCCGGAAATGCTGCATAACCAAGGGACGCAGCTGAAGAACCTCGAAAAGCACATTTGAAAGACCCCTCTTTGAAGGATCCTCAATCTCCTTCAGCTTATTGAAAAGTTCAATTTCTTCCGGCGTACGATTCTTTGCCTTCGGAACTTCACAAACAATGATACGGGACATAAGGGCATTGTCGTCTCTCTGAGGCGTTTCCTGCCCACAAATAACTACCGGTGCAAAAACCTTTTCTATTTCTATGTCCTTACCCTGATTTGCCTTCCTTTTCTGACGCCCCTCTCCATCATAAACAGACTGTTTCAAGTATTGGAACATCTGGTCATTGATATCCTTATTATTATACTCGTCAAGAACGACAGGAACATCCCTAAAAGAAGAAAGCAATGAAGAGAGCGCCGGCAAAGTTCCGGTATTCAGATTAAATATAGAAATATTAGGGGAAATGAACAGGGAGCGGATGGATATCGCTATTTGTGTTTTTCCCGATGACATAGGCCCCATAAAAAAGGGAGCGGTAAAAAGACGGTCGATACAATGAATATTGCTTCGGAAAGCACACATTATAGCATAAATAAGAGCCCATTTTCCATTGTCATTAATCCTATATACACGATCCATCAGGGAAGCCCATTCTTCAAAAGAACATCTCTTATCTGCAGGGATTTCTTTATATACAAGTTGAGAAATAAGCTCGTATTTATCTGTTTTCCGACCAGAGCCTGCATAGATTGTAGAGAATGCCGGCAAATAATAGTTTTCCTTATGGTGAGTGACGACTCCGAGCTCATTAACGGGATCAAAGCGAGCAAGACCATCGACTATATGGAAGATACCATTGGCAAAAGCGAAAAATTGCTGATCCTCGCGGCGAGAAAAACCGTCTTCTTGCTGATTACCATAAGTCACAACTTCGGTACACTTCACGTAGTGGCGACTCATATATTCACGGATCTTGGTCCAATGTTTCTCTTCACCGTTGGTGAAATTGACAGCTTCCAGCATGATAAGTTTTTCCTCAATGGTGCTCTTCTTAACAAGAGCCTTGGAAGGAACCTCTATATAAAGAGGGGTTTTGTAATAACGTCGATTAATTTTAATGACACGTTTGTTATCTTCATCATTATCAGAATAAATATGTAGCAAAGGGGTCATAAAAAAATCGCCTACCATCGTGTGGCCAGACTTTTCTTGTTTAAAAAGGTAGCAAACCGGTTCTCCCTGCTTATTCAGCTTTGGATAAAAATTACATTGATTAAACATCTGCATGTATTCCGGATTGTCCTGGACGTATCGAGGAAGTTCGTCAGGATCATAGCTTTCCTCCACATAGTCATCATCTGTACGCTGAGCATTGATGGCCATACGAGATTTACGCTTGGCCAGATATGGCTTTAGAATTTCAGTCAGGGCCTGCTTTATCAGCCCTAAACAACCACAGAAATATGAGTAATTGATAATACGTACCGAATCGTCAGCATAACTTATAATCTCGGCACAACGTTCAATATAGGGCGAACGCTCTCCTATGAAATTTTTGAAGAACAGCTTATGCTGATAGACATAGAATTTTGCAAAGTTATAGGCCTCAATCACATTATCTTCATCTTCATCATCCAAGTCTTCGCCATCTATAATCTCGTCTTCATCATCGGGCTCTACTTTCCTTTCAACCGTTACAGTAATGTTGGATATACCTCCACGAAACATTGTAGCTAATGCAGCCAAATAATCGGCTTCTGTCCCATCTTTAGAGATCGTAAGGCCATCGCTATCTGTGATAAACATTTGGCCGGCTTGACGGAGTAATTGGATATCGTTCATTCCCGGAACACCATGAACATATACTATAGGTTCATCTCCATATAAAGTGAGGAACTCCTGATAATCTGAAGTAAGAATGCAAGATTCGTTTCCGGAACGAGTTTCTGAAAGCATTTCAATACCATATATGCCAGGCTGCATCAGGTCTTTTTCTTTGATCGAAGCCGTTTTCTTTTTACGCAAAGTCTCATTTACCTTTCGTTGGATCACTTCAGTATTGGTGTCAAAAAGGTTGGCTATTGCTTCGATACATTTAAGACGGAGGGTTTCTGAAGGAATTACCGAAACAAGTTCACAGAGGGTTTGCATGGCCTCTTCTTCTTTATTCGGATCCTCCACCGGATTATCACCACGTAACAGTGGGGCAAAGTAGCGGACAAAATGCATTTGATGATTCATGATCCACTTCCCGGTATCTTTTTTCTTCTCCCTTGCAAGATCATCCGGATCTTGCCCATCAGGAAGAGGAACAGCACTCACCTGGAAACCTGCAGCAAGCAATGCCTCGCAATTTTTAAGAGAAGCATTAATTCCTGCAGTATCAGAATCATATATCAGAGTGACTTTCTTGGTAAAGCGTCCGATGAGCTGGATTTGTTCAGGAGTTAAGGCAGTACCGCTGCCGGCAATGGTATTGCGAACACCTACATCGTGCATGGAAAGAACATCGAACTGGCCTTCGACCAGATAAACATTGTCATATCGAGAGATAGCATCACGTGCCTGGTACAGTCCGAATAAGTGAAGTCCTTTTTTGAAAAGAGGGGTATCTCCTGTATTAATGTATTTCCCGCTTTTTTCCTGGGGAGTAATATAACGGCCGGAATATCCGACAATGTTTCCTTTCAGGTCAAAGAACGGGAACATGATGCGATCACGAAAGACATCGTAGATAAACCCTTTCTCCGATTCGCCCAGAACACCTACTTCGAGAAGTCTCTGCTGGGTAAAGCCAGCTTCAAGAAGTTCTTTCTTGGCAATATTGCCTTCTGGGGCATAACCGATTTTAAAATCCTGCAGTATTCCATTGTCAAGTTTATACCCACGTGAGTAAAGGTAGGATTGCGCATCCGGAAGATATTTCTGAAAAAAGGCTGTTGCTCCTTTCAAAGCAATGCGCTGCGACTCACGTTCCTTAGCTTTAGCCATCTCATCATCTGTCATGACGCGCTGTGGAAGCTCTATTCCGACACGATGGGCCAGCCAAGTAAGAGCTTCATTGAAGGACATCCCCTCATGATCCTGAACAAACTGAAGAACATCTCCACCTTTGCCGCAGACAAAACATTTATAAGTTTGTCTTGAGGGACTGACGACCATAGAAGGGTGTTTATCCGGATGAAAGGGACATATCCCCAAATAATTAATACCTTTTTTACGTAGAGAAACGAACTGGCCAATAACATCGACAATTTCGTTTGCCTCCTTAATACGCTGTTTTAATTCTTCGTCAATCATTGCTTTCTTCTTCAAATATACAGAGTTGGCGCGCTGCAAAGGCTTCTTCTAAGGTAATCCCGAAGTAGTTGGAGAGTGCGAGATACTCTTGTTGGTTAATATTTTTGCGTCCGTGAAAAATATCCCACCAACGCATTTGATTTATGCCAACTTCACGATAAAAAGCACGGGTTGGCATAAAGTTCTCCGGATGCCGGAACTTAATCCGGAGCATCTCTTGTACCAGGTTTCTTTTGACAGTCTGGCCAACAACGATATGTTTCCGATGCATATACAATTGTATGGCCAAAGGTGAACGATTCAGGACCTCAGACATCTGCTCAAGAGTCATCTTATTAGCGTTGTCTCTTACGAACCGATCTTCGTGCGGTTGCCATCTTCCATTGTTCATAGCTTTCTTTCCTCCATATCTGTGTGTAATCATCATTAAATTCGTATTCCGGGTGTCGCTCGATATAACAGCAACAGAACTTGATAAATAGTTCCTGCTGGGACGGGATAACAGAGGAGATAATATCGTAATACCGCCCAACCTGAAGTTTATCCAAAGCCTTGAAAACTCGGTTCTCAAAACTCTGAAATTCATCTGGTCCCAGCACCGCCAGGAACTGGTCGATCCAGTCGAGGTTCTCCATTCGGTATTTGATAAGGCTGTCCATTGTGCTGCAATTTATGATACTGCGAATGTAGACGTTTGAAAAGATCATGAGAAAGACATTCTTGTGCCGCTGCATCCGGATTATGAAAAGTCTGCAGTATCCTCAGTAATGACTCAAGTTCATTAATTGAAATATCATTAATTGAAAATAGTCCACGAGAATCGACATCCAAATACATCAGCCGCATACCTTTACTCATTTTCTGTTGTTCTTCGACGCTCCGGAGGGGAAGATCGTAATTCCGCTGACGTTGGGTGGAATATAGGGAGAAGCATTGCCCGGCATCGTTCCAACGAAGCGATTTCCATTTGGTGACTGTTTTTCTCTCTCCGGAGATGGTGATCTTCTGTACTACCGGGACCTGGCCATATACTTGACGAACAGTAGCCCCTTCTCCATAAAATACCTGATCTAATTTATAAGAGCAAATGCTCATGGCAAGCTCAAAAATTCTTGTGCTATACATATTATTGTTTTTTCGTTAGTTACTTAACACTGTTCAGCCAATCTAAAGCGTTTTGCAGATTATCTACATAATCGGCATTATAAATATATGAGACCTTATCTCCTTTTACATACTCCCGGTCATTGTCAGTCTCTCCTATTATAAACTCCATATTTGGTGTGCCTAACCTATATACACCGATACAATAGGTTGTGCCTTCATGTTTCTTACTCTGTTTGGTCTCTAAAAGAAAAATACTATTTTCTAATTCCATTTTACGGTTCCTTTCTATTTAGTTATTCGCTAATTGTTCTTTCAAAATCATCGTAACCTTCACATTCGAGAAAAGCCTTTAAAGCTATGTCCTTATAGCACATAGCATCATAGGTAGTTCTTTCCACGCACACAACATTTTGCGTATCGAGATACATTTCCAAATGCATTATTTCCAAATTATTTTCCTTTAATAATCTGGAAATAAGTTCATTGCTTTTCGTAAAAGGGTTATCTGGTATAAGTTCTATATCAGCTTCCAAAGCATAGTCTGGGATGACTTTACCATCGACTTCAACACGATATAAATCACCTTGCCTATGTCTTATTACACCTAACTTTCCTACTACATCCGGCATGACTGGACAATCTAATATTCTCACTCTGTCACCTACTTCAAATTTTGATTCCATATTCATTTATTTATTGTTATACTCTAAATGATTTTTTTACTTTTTTCAATGCTTCAATCAGTTCATCTACCTGTTTTTCATTGAAAAAGTCCACGTATGCTTCTGAACAATCCTCAAAAGGTTCATCCTCACTGTCATATATCTGCATTTGAGCACTGGATGGGAACATTATACTTTCAGATTTCGTATAACCCAATAATGCTATATGTTTGGCAAAGCCAACATGTACTATTTCTTTTACTTCTTTACTCATACCTTATTTAATTATAAATCAAATTCTATATTTGTCGAATAACTTTTTAAGTTCTTCCTCAAATTCAGCCTCTTGTTCTCTGGATATATAAATCAGAGTTTTGTCATTAACCTTGATTTTTGCTTCATATTCGTCTATTTCTTCCAAAACGAATTCAACACCAATGTTTTCATAAATTGTTCTTGCCATTTTTACTCTTTTCTTACTTCTAATGAGATAATTTATTTAGCTCAACAGTTGATGAGGTGAGTCACCACTCAACTGATGTTTGTTATGAATTAAATTTCTCTTCTATATCTTGATAATCTATGCAGCTTATAGGAATACATAAATCAGGTTCTTCTAATTTGATGTCAGGTCCATAACATTCTATCTTTTTAGCACAATTAATACAGAGATATTCTTCATTTTCCATAATATTCCTTTTTTTCTTATTACGAACTATATATAACTTCAAATTCCCATAGAGCAAATTTCTGATTATCAACAGTCTCTACCTGGTTCCAATCAGGTATAATCCTCTTTATTTCAACATTTTGCCCATTTTTTTAAATTCCAATCATAATTTACTTCCTTTTTAATTCAGATTTTCTGTTTTGAAAATAGAATCTTCCATAAACATTCTTTCCGAAAGATTAAAAGCGTCTATTAATAAGGTTTTAAAACCATTTAAGTGTTTTATAGCACCTGCAAGCATGCGCTTTAATGTTATTTCTGTCCCACATACAGTTTGTGAACTCATTTGTATAATAGCTCCTTTCTTTATTTCTGTCTCAATGCAGACGTTCAGCACAACTGAAATATTATACTTTTTACAAACTGTATTGACATGATCCACAAGCTGTTTCATTGCTTTTTCTTGTTCTTCTATTGTAATCATTGTATTGTTTATTTAATGTTTAAAATTTTACAATACTGGGCAGTTTCTATTTTAAATGATGGACGTGCCAGTAGGTTATCATCTCCGGGATGTCACGCAATCCCAAGCGAGCCTTTATATTTTCTCGATGCCGGATTATCGTAAATTTCGATAAGGAGAGTTTGGCCGCAATATCCTCCGTTTTCATATTGGCCGCAATCAAACGAAATACATCCATTTCACGTTCAGTGAGATTCAATTCAATATCAGGTTTACAAACTATTCCTTCCAAGGCACATTCACCGCGAAGAGGACACTTTACTTCCTCAAAGTTGAATTGCCCCAAGGCATTGATATCATAATTAAGTTGGTCAAATTCGCCAAAATTGCATCGGATAAAACGATGAACAACCCGGAATTCATAATAATATCTATTCATGGAACTTTTTGAATACAGTTCCATTAAGGATTTATGAGCCTGGGGATATCGATCATGAATAATAGCCAACATCTCCTCAATGAGCTCTCGATCTTGTTCCTGATGAAGGATTCGAGCGGGTTTATCAACCTCTTTAACAACTACATCACCGCAAGGGGTATTATAAAATTCGATATTACTTAGTATATGCATAATTCCCTATTTTATGAGAGATACCATTTCGTCCAACTGTTTATTCATGAATGCTGTAGAAACTTCAGATTCTTGTTCCATAGATAATTCGTTCATGATCTTAGTTATCAATCGCAGCTCTAATGGTTTGAATGTACCATTTCGCAACTTGTAATAAAAAGTAGGATATGACATCCCACTTTCCGATAAAATACGGTTCCGTATTGCTTCCTTATCTGCATCGGATAAGGAATCGTAATAGTCTTTAAATACCATTTTTCCTAATTTTTTTTCTTTCTCCATGATTAATATTATTTTTAGTGTTATATTTATACTGCAAATATAACCAATTAACAATTATATAACCAAATCAATTAGGTTATATTTTAGTCAATAAATTTAATTAGAAATGAAATTGTTTGATTTACAAAGATTTATGAAAGAAAAAGGATATACTCAAAAAGAGATGGCTGGGTTATTATCCTGTACACAACCTTATTTATCTGCTATATTATCAGGAAAAAAGCGATTCTCTGAAGAAAAGCTAAAGCTCATTGCATCATATTTTGGTAATATAGAAGGTTATATCACCGAAACAGAAGACATCCCCAAGACACCTTCTTCCCCTCCCATACAATATAACCCACAAGAAGAGGTTATAATTAGCCAGAAAATTTTGAATTTGCTTCAAATGCAATCTGAAGCAATATTGTCTCAACAGAGAACAATGGAAAAAATGGTAGATGATAAGATGATCCAATCTGAAACAATGCTATCTCAACAAAGAACCATTGAAAATATGGTAGCCAAAAAAACGGATGTCCGAATGATGGGGAATGCGGGATGTGCAAATGCAAGTGGGTCAGATGTGGGAAAATAGAGTTCAAAATAAAAAAATTTTAGCCATAAGATTCTGATTAAAATCCTATTAGGACCATTCTCCAGGGACAATATCGGGACAAACAACTATAAAATAAATGTAAACTAAAGAATGTATATGCTTGAATATCAGCGCAGATTAAATAGATAAGTATTGGACAGAAAGTTCGAGCCTCTCCTCCCGTGCAAGATGAAAATAGCTGCAAGTTTTTACTTGCAGCTATTTTTGTTTATAAACCCGTCATAAACGAGTATTCAAAGCCTGTCATTTCAAATCTACAGTCTGAGTAAAGCTCTGACCGAAACGATTTGTTGCTACGATCTTCACTGATTTAGCCTTATCCGTAGGACGTACCCGGAATAAGTGTGATGTATGATATCCTGTAGCCTTTCCTTCTTTCATTGTAATATAATCCTGATCCTCATCGTCAAAAGCCTCCATTACGCCCGGTTTCTCAACACCGTCTTCATAGTAGGATAACTTCCATGCCGGATCATAATCCCAGACATTAACCACCAGATACTTAGGTTGGCTCTGAAACTCACCCGGCTTATACACACGAAACTGATAATCGAATGGACGACCGGTAGCCTTATACTGCCAGGAGATGTCATCACCGGTCACATTTACCACCAGATAACCATTGGGAGCACCGCAACGATTTACATGTCCTGCCCACCAGGCACCACAAGCTGCACCAATATTATGTTCATAGATAACAGGAGTCACAATGCGGTTTTCATAAAAATGAGTATGACCGACAAAGATATGCGTCTTATAATCTTTTAGTATCTCAAAAAGTTGTTCGGCATTACGAGCATTGGCTCCTCCTCTACCCGTACTGTTAGCCGTAGGAGCATGAAGATTCAACAGTACGGTAGTACCCGGCTTCACATAGCTCAGATCCTTTTTCAACCATTCCAATTGTTCAGGGGTAAACTGCTCCGTATATTTCTTCTTACCTTTATAATCTATGTCTTTCATCGAAATAATATGCACTTTCCCTACATTAAGAGAATAATCCGTCGGTCCAAAATGCTCACCAAATACCAATTCCCCGTATTCTTCCTTATTCGTAGCGAGGCTCAGTGCCGTATATTGCTGATCAAAGTCGTGATTACCAATCACATGATACATAGTTAAGTCCAAATCAGAGATAACCTTCTTATACGAATCATACAAAGGCATAACATCCCAGACGATATCTCCCAGAACCATTCCGTAAACTTCCTGCGAAGATAATTGCTTCAATGTTTCCTCCAAATCAACCACAGTTTCCGAAGCAAAGCGATCCAACTGTTCCTCATTTCTTGCCTGCGGATCAGAGATAGCTATAAAGGTAAAATCCTGAACCGGCTGTTCTCTCTTCACCAAGCTGAAATCACAACGATTCTTTTTCTTTTTTGCATCAATCCGGGCATAATAGCCAACAGGCAATGCATTCTCTACATTAGTTTTGTAGTCCGCCGGAACAGAAAGATAAACGAATTTAGACTGTGCGGGATCAGATACCAACTGATAACGCCCTTTATCATCAGTCTGCGTAAAATTAACGCCATCTGTCACAACAACACCTGTAACAGGTTGTTTCTGCGTATCTGTCACCACACCACTTACGACAATCTCTTTTTTAACGGGCTGGTCTGCTGCATACCCTCCTGCTGCAAATAAATTCAGCAAAAGCAGCAAGGATAAAAAACGAATTGATTTCATGTTTCTTCTCTTTTTAGAATTTTAATTTCACGGCAAAGTAAACCCTAAAAAGCAAAAGAAAGATGTCATTCACATTACATTCCTATAACACGACCCGATTCATTAACGAATGTCAATCAGTTTATGTGTTTGCAGACTTAACCGCCATTTAGGATGTTGCATGACGCACGCCACTGTTTCCGCAGTATTACTACATGAACATGGTTGCAGAAAGAAATATTCAGCAGGAAGCAACTCGTAGACTCCAATATCCTGACCTTCGTAAACGACCTTCACCTCATCCATACGGGTAATCGCCAACTTCACCCCTTGCTTGGGAGAACAAGTCACCCAATCAATATTTGGGGGCAATGGATTCGTTCCATTCGTTTCGATACAGACATACTTTCCCGCCTGGTGCAAACGGTCGATAAAAGCCTCATCAACCCAGAGAGAAGGTTCTCCCCCCGTCAAGATAACCGTAACAGCCGGATACTTTCCTACTTCGGCAATAATTTCATCATCGGACATCAGCACACCTTCTTCATGCCGTGTATCGCAAAAAGAGCATTTCAGATTGCAACCGGAAAAGCGGATAAAGACAGCAGGCGTGCCGGTGTGATAGCCTTCACCTTGCAAGCTATAAAAAATCTCATTAATCTTTCTCATAAAAAATATTTGTGCCGGCTTTCAGTAGGGTTATTCTTTCTCATAAGTGGCTACATTGGATTCAGATTCCTGCACCTCGACTTTGAAGCAAGTAGGTATCTGCTCACATATCCAGCGGGCTATATTCTCTGCGGTAGGATTGAATGGAAGAACTTCATTCAAATTACGGTGATCTAGCTTTCCTTTCACCGTTTCTTTGATGTGACTGAAATCAACTACCATTCCATCGGCATTGAGTTCCCGGGAACGGCAGTAGACTGTGATAATCCAATTGTGACCATGCAGATCCTCACATTTGCTGCGATAGGAAAGTTTCAGGCTATGAGCAGCTGATATTTCCATGCGTTTGATAACTGTATACATATTCTTGTTAATACGCTAATTAAGAAAATACTTTGTCTGTTGTCGCACCTAATGTCACCTCGGCACGGCACAAAAGTACAAAAATTCTAAGGATTACAGTTTAAATCTTCCGCTTTTATTCATAAACACAAAGTGAATTGGCAACCTTACGCTCCCCTTTATTATCATAAAGTTTATTGTCAGTAAGCTTGTTTACAATTCCATTATCCGGTGCAGAAGCACTCCAGAGTGTAGTAGAACCACCACCATCCAGGTTCAAAGCTTTCCTTGCACCCAATACACGAAGAAGATGTGTCAACTCAGGGATATTGATACCTTCCGCCTTACCTTCGAAACGGCCCGCAACCGCAATCAGAAATACCGTTCCATCCTTCATCAGAGCTACGGCACTCCGTGGATGTTTAGTCTGAACGAATGACCGGTTACAAGCAGACAAGTCACAAGCTTTTCCATCCAGCAGCATCAACGGGCCGGAAACGAGAATACTCCCTTCTTTCTGTTCGCAAGTTTTCTCATCCTGTTTCTTCCAAGCTATGATGTCCAGTTTCCCTTTATCTATTTTCACGGCACCATTGGATACAGTACTGAGTACACCGGTCGCAGTAGTATCCACCACCACCCCGTCTTTCCTCAAATAGCAGATAGAAGTTCCTTGCTTGATATTGAAATAAGAACCGTTAATAGCCACCACTGCACCGGAACGACGGGCAGCATTACTGGTTTCTTCTTTAGGAGAATGAATTAAAATGTCAAACCGATGTTGTTCCGGTTTGATTTCAAGAATAGCAACATGCTGCGGAACACCATACAAAGAAACGAACTCCGCTTCGCGACAAAGTACACCTTTTCCCATAGAAGTTACATTCCAATGAGCAGTAACAAGTGCTAAAGAATCTGCAGTGGTCTGTGCCACCACAACAAATACATTACACAGTATCAGCAATAGCGTGAAGACGGATTTTCTCAAATACATGTTTTGACTTTATTGAAAATTCTTCGCAAACATAAGCATTTAAAGTGAATGTCAGATAACAAAGCAAACAGAACTTTCTCCGTAAACAAAAAAAGAGTACTTTTGCGGCATGAAAACCCTTTATATAGCACTTGGTACACTCTCTTTGGCACTTGGTATCCTCGGCATTTTTCTGCCGTTGCTACCCACTACTCCATTTCTGCTACTCACGGCTGCACTCTACTTTAAAAGTTCGCCTCGCCTGTATAACTGGTTATTAAATCATAAGCATCTCGGCCCTTATATCCGCAACTTTCGTGAAAACAAAGCCATCCCTCTACGCGCAAAGATAATTTCCATCTCGCTGATGTGGATCACCATGCTCTACTGCGTGTTTTTTATCATACCGTATATATGGGTAAAAGTAATACTCCTGATTATTGCAGCAGGAGTAACCTATCATATCCTTTCATTTAAGACGCTGAAGTAGATGCTTATTTAACCGCTCCACCTATCTGTTCAAAGAATTCCCCCAACCCCTTACGTGCATCAGCCAGCTTATCCTCCCAATGCTTCACGGAGTTCTGCCCTATGATATCCGTCACATACTTCACAGCAATAAAAGGCACGTTCTTGACACGGCAAACAAAGGCTTGCGCAAAAGCTTCCATATCAACCACATCGCCTTTCACATCCGAAAGTTCTGTCAGAAACGTATCACCTGTATTACAAATGCCTTCTCCTGCCCAATGCATACAGTATCCCTTCTCTGCCAGCAAGGCAGAAGAATCAATCTCATATTCCAAGCCCATATTGGCTAACTTCTGCATATCACGGTCTATAAAATGACGGCACACCAGAATATCTCCTACCTGGCAATCAATGCTTCCTGCCGTACCTACGTTGATCACCAAGTCCGGCTTGGCCTGATTGAGCACTTCAGAAACATAATAAGCTGACTTCACTTTGCCTACTCCCGTACGAATATAGCCGATGTGAACTTCTTCCTCTCCTATCAATCCGGGAAACTTTAACTCCGTAAACTCGCCCTGTACGGCGTAAGTAACTAAAATTTTCATACTGCATCTTTTTATTTTGAGCGAGTAAATGTACAACTTTTTTTTAGAAACTAAAATTCATCCACTTGCGACTTAATCTTTTCGATCTGCCTGATCAAGCAATCCATCTTCCGCCTATTCTTTTTAATCATTACAGGACGCAGAACAAACCAATTAAGGGTAATCCATAAAAACAAAACAGAATACGCTATCAGTCTGAACGTAAAAGATGAATTAAGAGTATATTCATACATATAAAGAAGGATACCGGAAGATAGCAAAATGAAATATAAACTCATTACCTTAGTCTGCATGAAAGTTTCTTTCCCTTTCAGCATAAGCAAATTATTCAGATAATCGATATTCGACTGTTTCTCGTCCAATGACCTATACAAAGAAGTTATCTTCCGATTGACCACCACCACAATACACATCGGCAGGATTCCCACAATGATTCCAATCTTAGTACTCAAGAATTGCGGTTTGAAATAGATCCAGATAAATATCATAAAAAGGATAGTCAACACTAAGATAACATCAAGAAATATCCCCCTTTTAAGACCGCTCTTTCTGAAACGGCTGATCTTATTCAATATTTCAGATTGATCGGCAACCGGAACAGCCTGCCTGTTCCACAATTCTTTTATATCAATATTACTCTCCATATTCTTTGAATTTTCTTGTTAACCGGACTTTTATACGATGAATTCTTACACGGACATTACTCTCCGACAATCCAATGATTTGCGCTATATCCGCTTGCCTGACATCTTCCAGTTCCAGCGAAATGATAATGCGATCTATCTCCGAAAGTTCTGCAATAAACTTGTATAGTAACTGAATCTGCGGCTCAATATCCGTCTTTTCATCTTCAAATAAATCGGCAGGAAACTGCGTAGATAAGATTTGCTTCTTCCGTTCCAGTTGACGCAGGCAGTTATTGGTTGCAATACGAAATATCCAGGTATCAATATTGGCTTCATTCCTGAAGGTGGGCAGATATTGCCAGACTTTAATAAAAGTTTCCTGAGCCATGTCCTGAGCTAAGCTGTAGTCATTTACATACCCCATGCATAAGCGGAATATTTTATTCCAGTACTTCCTATATATATCTTCAAATTCCACTTAACGCTCTTTTATAAATTCACAAATTTGATGAATGAACCATTCCCTATCATCAAACATCACAAAATGCAAGCCTTTATCTGCATATCTGATTTGTGCTACTGACAAATTCTTATATTGATTCTTAATGACCGTATCTATATGTTTGAAATAAGGCTCCAAAAGTACGAGAGAAGGAACAACTATATTCTTTATACATTCCCTTAAATCTGTATTCGAGAAATCACAGAAGAGTTTAGCATACGTTTTTCTGTCAGATGCCAATCCCCAGTTTACTATTTCAGCAAATCTCAATGAATCAGTGGTAAGCGTTGCCGCACTCATTCTTTGCATCTGCGCAAACTGCTCCTCATCCATAGCGGTAATCCTGTCAATCAGATCTGTGCAATCATTATCAGGAGCAGATTTAAAATCAGGAACTGTCAAAGCCATCAGACAAGGCAAGGCATCTACAATCACAATCTTTCCTGTAAGCTCCGGGAATTCAGCCGCAATTGCAAGTACCAAACCACCTCCCATACTATGCCCCACGAGAATAGGTTTCTCTATCCGCTCCTCTTTGATAAACTTTGCAATCTGCATTTTCCATCTTTCGAATGATGGACACTCTTCAGGTGCAACGCCCGAAAAGCCCGCCATTGTCAGCACATAGCAGGTATAGCTGTCTTTCAGTACGCTGGCTGTTTCCGCCCAGACATCACCCGAGCATGCAAAACCGGGTATAAATATAACCGTTTGTTTTCCTGTTCCCGATTTTACTACCGAAAAAGGATAATCCTGTGCAAAAATCAAAAGAGAAGTTCCCAATAACATCAGGGTCAAAAGTAATCTTTTCATCACCATATATTCTAAAGTTTTTCCTTTAGATACGGGTCACTCCGAAATGTTACAAGAAAAAGAAAATAGTATCGGAAAACTTCAATCTAATTTTTGTCTATTCTATAAGTTTTTCGGACATATCACCTGTTTGGCCATCCAGAAATTAGTAAGAGAAAGCTGATTAGCCTTGCGCTTTTGCTCTTCCTCCACTATATAACCTTTTTTTTCAAAGAAAGGGCGGGCTGTTAAACTCACTTCAGATGTAATCCGCATAATTCCATTTGTAATTGCATACTGTTCTATTTCATTCAAAAGCATTGTAGCAATGCCTTCACCCTGAAAATCCTTGTGAACAAACATAGAGTGTAAATAACCCTGGGGAGTGATAGATGAAAAACCTACGATTTCCGACTGTTGATTAACAGTTACAATAAAATAGTGGGTCTTTATCATATCTTCTATATTAGAAAGATCATCCCCACATGATGCCCAGTCTTCAACTTCCGCCTGTAAGTAATCGCGCCTATTTATCGCGAGAACGGTATTCTGAAATAAATTTTTCAACTCAACAGCATCCGACTGCAAAGCTGCTCTGATTATAAAGTTCGCTTTCATTATTTTATAATATACGTTTTCAATGCTTCCACATATTCCTCAAAAGCGTCTACTCCTTGTGGCGTAATCTTACAGATAGTGCAAGGCATCTTTCCCTTGAACGTCTTCGTCACCTCCACATACCCCGCTTTATTGAGTTTATCAATCTGCACGCTGAGGTTGCCCGCCGTTGCTCCCGTCTGTTGCCGGATAAAGACAAAGTCTGCCTCTTCGACACCAATAAGCAACGACATCACCGCCAAGCGCAGTTCGGAATGCAGTAAGGGGTTCAGTTCTTTAAACATGCTTTCTTTCTATTTTTTTATAGTGCAAAGATAATACATTAAACTCCTCGTTTTGACATTATGTTCAAATAGTGTCCCGGGATGACCATCATGAAAACAAAGGCTAAAGCAAAAAGCAATATCTGATCAAACTTGTCTATATACAGACAACCCAATGATGCAAATATACCCAGCACACCGCTTACCGTAACCAGTTTCATATTTATAATTAGTCCGGTTAAAGTAGTTCCCATCCCCATCATCAACAGGATCACAAAGAGTATAGGCAGACTCCAATAGATCATAGATACACATGAAATCAGCAATCCGCATAGCCCGAAAACGACCCATACATATCCTACTATCCGGTCGATATACGTTTTTGCCATCCTTTGCTTTTTCCTCTGACTGTAGATAGTGACCGGGTAAGAAACAGCCGGCATCAGAAACCATAAAAACTGCCAGTTATAATTGCCGGTTTCTTTCAAAAGATACCAAACCAGCAAAGAGGTCACCACAGTCATGTAGCCCCATACTAAAAAAGGAGTTCCGGCGTTTTTCACCATCTTGAACTTTGTATTCTGTATCATTTGAGTGATGAGTTCTAAACTCTCTTGCTCATTCAATTTCTTATTGTCCATATTCAATACAAATTATTTTAATCATATACATTCCAGATTCTTTCTCTTCTGTCTGCTACCTACCAAAGCATAAAGATTCCCTTTCTTTAATATATCACTTTTCCCAATCATATACATTTAATATCAAATAGAGCATTAAAGCCCAATTTCCCGCAAGCATATATATCACCCAAGCTCCCATTTTTTCATTCTGTTAATAGATAAAATAAAGAAAATAACAACAATAATAAGACAACGCCCAACACAAGAAACAACCTTTTCGTTACGGGATATTGTTTAGTCATCAATTTTTTCTTTAATAAGCACGCTTCACCCAAAGCCAGTATGGCTAACCAGGCATAACCATAGAATGTAGTAATGTGCCATACGTCCTTCGACTTCATATATACTGCAAAAAACAGATAGTCGGAAAGCAAAGATATTCCTACCGCAATCAAGGCTAACAGAAGAGCTTTCTTCATCAGATTCCTTACTCCACTTTCGCAAGCCAGACAAACATATATGCCTACTCCCCAAAAGACGGGATTTACAGTTAACATCAAAATGATACCCAATTGCGTGCTATGACTCCAAGGTACCCATAACACCACATTAGAAAGCCAATACAGGCAAAATACCATTAGTGAGGTAACTGCCAGCCAAAGTTGATTCTTCTTGCGATTTTGCATCATTCGGGTAATAGCCTCTATATTACCCTCTTCAAATATATCAGCTTTTTCTGCTGTTAATGATCCGGTACTCATCGTTTATTATCCTTTCTTGCACAATAATTCAGAATATGCCCGGGAATAATCAATGCAAAAACAATCACCAATACAAATTCTAACAATGACAAATAGGAAGAAGTCTTATCCAGAATGCTGAATAACATATTCAGTCCCAATGCAATCCCAAAAGCATGGAAACCGGAAAAGAGTGTATAGCGAATTATGCTCCCGGTTATAATGCTACTTAGAGAAATAAGGATTGCGCATATCGGCAGAATTATCTCATAATGATTGGTAAACGTTGCTCCAAGTACAATCGCAATACAAAGCAGCCCCATGATTTGCCACATTTCATTCAAGACCTTATCGCCATACGACTTTGCGAGCTTACGTTGCTTACGTACCAGTATGAAGCTAAAGAGATAACCTAAAACCGGAACTCCCCAAAAGCCCCACATCCAAACAGGATTTCGCGTCCAATAGATTCCTGCAAAAACTACCAACGTCACTATTGCAGAAACATATCCCCATAACAAAAACATATTTCCACTACCCGTATCTAAATTACGTCGGGTATTCTGTATCATTTGAGTAATGAGTTTCAAACTCTCTTGCTCGTTCAATTCTTTGTCTTCCATAATAATGTCTTTCTCTTCCATAAAATTATTTTTTAGCTTTATTCCGCAGATCGGCCAACTCGACATCAATTGTTTTTGCTTCAACTGTCATGTCTAAATCCACAATCGCACAATTCTCTGTCGGTACACCGTCTACTCTGTCCAATTGATAATTACCGTTTTCATCGTGGTATACATACAATTTGCATTTTCCTTCAGGTACTTCTTTCAATACAAGTGTTGCTGTATCACCCGTAGCATCCACCATTGCATATTGCCCCTTATCGGCAGCAATCATCACCTTTCCTTTTGCAGAACGAATGTTCTTCACTTTCACTGTCAAGTCGCTCTGTGCTGATACCGAAACAGCACATACGCATGCAACAAATAATGCAACCCATTTAAAACCAATTGTTTTCATAACTGTACATCAATTAAAATTCTACAATAATCATACATTTCGGGTTCGAACTCCGATGCAAATATAAATAGTTTATTTTATAAACCAAATTATTTAATAAATTAATTTATAAACAACAGAAAGAAAGTTTTCAGAGATGCGCAAATACTTTGGAATTAATTTATAGGAGAGAAAAAAGAATCAAATAATCAACAGTACTATCTCCATTCTCCTCCTTCTGGAAGGCGGAGTACGCTGAAAGGAGGAGGTGGTAGGAAACAACCGAGTACCTGATTATTAATAGGAATAAGGGACTTTTTTCTCACCTACCACCCCGCCCTTTGGGCACCCTCCTCCAACTGAAGGAGGGGAATGATGATAGTCCGCGTATCGGTTCTCCTGACTTTGATTAAAATTCGCTCCAAAAAGAATTAATTCCGCAAGTATAATCAACTAATCCCGACCTTGCAGGAAACTAATCCCGGCACTGCGATAAACTAATATTTTCCTTGTATATTATTATTCATATAATAATTATTATAGTTTCTTACAATAATTGTTGTAAGAAAGAAATATAACTATTGTAGGAAACTTTTATATCTGTTGTATGAATAATAATATGCAAGGAAAATATTAGTTTATCGCAGTGCCGGGATTAGTTTCTTGCAAGACGAAGATTAGTTTTTAGGCACCGCCCGACAAGCCCTTTTCAGTCCGCATAAGTACCGTTTTCATGTTATTTCGACACACAGGCAACATTTTTCCCTGAAAAGTTTTTGTAATCTCCAAGTTAATTGTATTTTTGTGTACAATTTTGGTATAGTAATGACTGACGAAGAAAAGAAGCGATTAAGTACCTTTGAAGCGAGACTGCGTCATTTAGTCTTTTTACATGACGAATTGAGGCGCGAAAATGCTGAACTAAAGCAACTTCTAAAAAACAAACAAGAAGAATGCGAACAGGTACATGCTGAATATGAAGCTTTGGAAGATGACTATACGAACCTAAAAACAGCAATGACAATCAGCCTTAACGGCAGCGACGTAAAAGAGACGAAACTGCGATTGTCCAAATTAGTGCGTGAAGTCGATAAATGCATCGCTTTGTTGAATGAATAACAAGATGTATGAACGATAAGATAAAGATAAACCTACAGATGGCAGGCTCCACCTATCCCCTCACCATACCGCGTGAAGAGGAAGAAATGGTAAGAGAAGCCGCCAAACAGGTGGATATACGGCTCAATGCGTATCGAGAACATTACCAGAATGTAACTCCTGAGAAGATTATAGCCATGGTGGCCTATCAATTTGCCTTGGAGAACCTGAAAATGAAAAACCGAAACGATACTCGTCCGTATGCCGACAAGATAGAAGAACTGACAGAGGTGCTGGAAACATACTTCAAAGGACTGTAAACGTCCGGAAGCTTTTCCTCAGAACACCAAAGCCAGCAAAAGAATTAGAAAATCCACGCACTGTGTGAAAGTGTCCCTTTTAAAAAGCATGAGGGTGGCTTTCCTGCAGTGCGTTTTTTATTTATATACTTAAAACAAATTGAAATGACAGTAACAATACTAGTATCCATTGCCTGTTTCATTATCGGTGGATTTCTGTCGTACATGTTCTTCAAGCACGGTTTGAAGTCCAAATATGACAACATTCTGAAAGAAGCCGAGGCTGAAGCGGAAGTGATTAAAAAGAATAAGTTGCTCGAAGTAAAGGAGAAGTTCCTGAACAAAAAAGCAGACTTGGAGAAAGAAGTAGCGATCCGTAACCAGAAAATTCAGCAAGCGGAGAACAAGTTGAAACAACGTGAGTTGGTGCTGAACCAACGCCAAGAAGAGATACAGCGTAAGAAATCAGAAGCTGAAGCGGTGAAAGAAAACCTAGAAGCCCAACTGGTTATTATCGACAAGAAGAAAGACGAACTGGATAAACTGCAACAGCAGGAAATTGAAAAACTGGAAACCATTTCCGGTCTTTCGGCCGACGAAGCCAAAGAACGTATGATCGAGTCTTTGAAAGAAGAAGCCAAGACGCAGGCCCAGTCCTTCATCAACGACATCATGGACGATGCCAAGCTGACTGCCAGCAAAGAAGCAAAGCGTATTGTAATACAATCCATACAGCGTGTAGCTACGGAAACTGCCATCGAAAATTCAGTGACTGTATTCCACATTGAATCAGACGAAATCAAGGGACGCATTATCGGTCGCGAAGGCCGCAATATCCGTGCGCTTGAAGCCGCAACAGGTGTGGAAATTGTGGTAGATGATACGCCCGAAGCTATCGTATTATCAGCTTTCGACCCTGTACGTCGTGAAATAGCCCGCCTGGCACTGCATCAGTTGGTGACTGACGGACGTATCCACCCTGCACGTATCGAAGAAGTTGTATCTAAGGTACGCAAGCAAGTGGAAGAAGAAATCATCGAAACCGGTAAACGTACTACGATTGACCTCGGTATCCATGGTTTGCATCCTGAACTGATCCGTATTATCGGTAAGATGAAATATCGTTCTTCTTATGGTCAGAACCTGTTACAGCATGCCCGCGAAACAGCCAACCTTTGTGCTGTGATGGCATCGGAACTGGGGCTGAACCCCAAGAAAGCAAAACGTGCCGGATTGCTGCATGATATCGGCAAAGTGCCCGATGAAGAACCGGAATTGCCGCATGCACTCTATGGTATGAAACTGGCTGAGAAATTCAAAGAAAAACCGGATATCTGCAACGCTATCGGTGCCCACCACGATGAAGTGGAGATGACGAGCCTTTTGGCACCCATCGTACAGGTATGTGATGCTATCTCTGGTGCCCGTCCAGGAGCACGTCGCGAAATTGTTGAGGCTTACATCAAGCGTCTGAACGATCTGGAACAATTGGCAATGGCCTATCCGGGTGTGACAAAGACGTATGCTATCCAAGCAGGTCGCGAGTTGCGTGTAATCGTTGGTGCTGATAAGATTGACGACAAGCAGACTGAAAACCTTTCCGGTGAAATCGCGAAGAAGATACAAGATGAGATGACGTATCCGGGACAAGTGAAGATCACGGTAATCCGTGAGACACGCGCAGTAAGTTATGCGAAATAAATTGTAAAGATTGAAATTAGTGATAAAGAGGTGGGGAAACAAAAAATCCCTGCCTCTTTTTGTTTTCTTTGCTATTCACGAAACTGTTTCTTATTTTTGCATCCACAAACCAAATAATCCTGATTGTCAATTATGGAGCCATATCAATTTGAAGTTTGTGCCAACTCCGTAGAGAGTTGCCTTGCCGCACAGGCAGGGGGAGCAAACCGGGTGGAGCTATGTGCCGGAATACCGGAAGGAGGTACTACCCCATCTTACGGAGATATCGTCATTGCCCGGGAAGCCTTAACAAAGACTCTTTTGCACGTCATCATCCGTCCCCGTGGCGGAGATTTTCTGTACTCCCCCATCGAGCAACGCATTATGCTGAAGGATATCGACAACGCCCGTCAATTGGGAGCAGACGGAGTTGTATTCGGTTGTCTTACCGCTAAAGGAGATGTAGACCTGTCCTTAATGAGGCAGCTGATCGAAGTATCACAAGGCATGTCCGTTACGTTCCATCGTGCTTTCGACGTATGCCGCAATCCGCAGGAAGCGCTGGAGCAAATCATAGAGTTAGGTTGTAACCGTATTCTTACTTCCGGTGCACAGGCCACGGCCGAACAGGGCATCCCTTTATTAAAGAAATTGCAGCAGCAGGCAGACGGGCGTATTATCCTACTGGCAGGTTGCGGAGTAAATGAAAATAATATCGCTCACATCGCCACGGAAACCGGTATCCGGGAGTTCCACTTCTCAGCAAGAGAGACTATCGAAAGCAAGATGCTGCATAGGAACGGAACTGTTTCGATGGGGGGTACTGTGAACATAGAAGAATATCAACGCCCTATCACTACTGTAGAACGTGTGAAAGAAACGATAAAGGCATTGACCGGTCTGAAACAGGAAGAGGCTTATAAATAAGCCTCTCCCACTCTACTGTTTCTTTTCTTATAGTCCTTTCTTCATTCTCATCATAGTCCTTTCACCGTTTTCATCAACTGCTCACCTAAGCCAATGGTATAACCTTGTGAAACAAACACCACACGGTTGAAGGTATCGGCAATGATAAATATGGGCAATGTATCTTTGTGTTTCAGCTTCATATTCTTCACAATCTGCTGGACAATGTCTTCTGTGTCGATTCCATAAATCACAGTATCGGGTAAACCGGGAAAGTCAGCAGCACGATATTTGCCGACTTGTTCCTGATTCGGGAAGAGTAATACAAGCTTTCTGCCCCATTTCTCCAAGTCGGTTTTCAAAGCAGAGATATCCCGTAAGGCATGGTTTGTAGGCTCCTGGTTCACTCCAAGAATACCGACAACGAAATATCCACGGCCACAGGCTTGAAGCAGGCTTTGCTTATTACCACCTTCCAATGTTGTGAACAAGCTCTCCGAATTGAAGTTTCCGATAACCTGTACTTCATCTTTGTTTTCACGCATCACCAGTTTCGTTTCTGTACGTCCGCCTGCTTTCACATTCAATGATGTCATTTGCGCCAATACACCACCACTTGCCAGGCGGGTACCGGTTACCAGAATATAATCTCCGGCATCCAGAGACGTTCCCTCCTTCAGCAAACTGCTCCATGTAACGCCGCCACCCATGTCTGTGTCACCCTCATCATAAGACAGTAACTGCAAATTACCCTGCGGAGTTACTTTGGAAATAGTGAAATGAGAATAATATTTCGGATTATCCAATGACTGAATCGGTGTATATTTAGCTGCAAGCCTGCCCCTCTGCGCAGATGCCTGTCCGGCTGCTTCGAAGTTCACATCTATGGCTCCATCGTCAGTTATCAGTTGTACTTTACCCGTCACCTCATCAATGCGTGCAGGCACTCCCATGCTGCGTGCCATGGACACGAAGAAGATATCACGACTGTGGGCATCGGCCAAACGTGCTTTCCACACACCTTCGGGAGATACAGGAGGTGCCCCCAGATTACATTCCTTGTTCACCTGGATGTTCTTTGCCACCCATGCAACCATCTTCATAGGCTCTGCCACATAAGCCTCAACATCTTCTTTCGAGATCACCTTGCCAAAGAAAGTCTTATACGGAGTCAACATTTCATTGCTTACGCGCGGGTTGCGTACATATTTACGGAAATATCCGGTATTCGACGTGCGTACACGAGACTGCATGTGATCTATCAACACATCCAACCGGACATCACGAAGGTCTTTTGCCGAAATCTGCTGCAAAAGGTCTATTCCTCCTTTCCTGGAGTTCTCAGAACGCAGACGAGTCATGAACTCATAAATTACTCTGTAGTTCCCACGGGCGGCAATAAGAATCTTAGCTACTGCATCCCGATCTAATTTATAATCTCTCGCAAAGTTGCGTGCCGCCTCTTCCGAAATGAATTTACCGACATAGGCATTACGGATAGAATCTTCTATCGCCAGTCTACGGTCATTTTCCGCCCGCTGTTCCGGCGTCACGTCGGGTAAGTTGGCACTTTCTGCGGGAGGCACGATGTCAATATCTACTGTGAAGCTGTCACCCGCTTTCTTATCAAGGGTTACAGTCAGTTCCGGTTGCTTGCCAAAAGAAAGTTTGGCAAAACCGAAACGACCATCTTTGGAGGCCCAGACAAGCATATCCCCTTTTCCGGCAGTCAGTCCGCACACACCACCATCGTCGGTATGTTTCGTTGCTACGGTATAGAATTCCGCATAATTGTAGAGTTTGAACTCCACACAGGCGTCAGGAACCGGATTTCCCGCTTCATCTTTCACCATAACCTTGGCTTGCGCTGTAGGCGCATAATTATCAATCACATTGATTTCCGTATACGTGGGGTTAACGGACATTACTTCTTCTTTTCCTTCATAACGTCCGAAAACCTTTGTATGCATCAACATTCCGCGACTGGCAGGGGCATTGAACCAACCAAGATCCAGTACCGGTTCCGGTTCGCAGGCACCCAAGAAATGCCATTTACCATCTGCCCAGGCTTCCACCCATGCATGGTTATCGTCCGTATGTGCCCATCGTGGTGTATAAACCTGCCGTGCCGGAATGCCTACCGAGCGAAGTGCCGCCACCAGCAAGGTAGATTCTTCGCCACAACGCCCGTAAGCAGTACTCACTGTTGCCAGCGGTGAACTGGTACGGGCATCGGAAGGCATATAGACGGCTTTCTCATGACACCAATGGTTCACTTCCAGGATGGCATCGTATAAAGAAAGGGACTTCACACGATTTTTCAACTCCTTATAGAACACTACCCGCGCACTATCCAGTTGTTCGTTGTTCACCCGCACCGGAAGTACAAAGTGTCGGAACAAATCTTCGGGAATGGTCTTTCCCCAAGGCATTTCCTCTGTGGCACGCTGGGATGCGCGGATATTCATTAAGTGAAATTCACCGGGATAATCAGTAATATCCGCCAGTGGCATATAGGCATAAAGGAATTCCAAGGCTTCCTGCTCATAAGTGCTCAGCGAAGCATCATCCAGTATCGTAAATAGTTCTCCCTGCGGCATCAGAGCCTTCTTTTGCTGAAAGTCCTGCTCTACGCGCGAACGATACGAGGCATCGGTCATGAAATGGGATTCTCCACAGGCAGCAAGCAGACAAAGTAGCCAGCATATTCCGAAAAGTTGTGTAGCTCGTCTCATAATACTTACATTAATTAAGGTGTGAGCTACAAAGTTAAAGAATTATCTGAAGTTTATTTCAGATGTACTACTAAAGTTGTATCCTCAGAGAAAGTAATACTGCATTTTTCGTAGGAAGGGGGGCCCATAACACCTTCAGCATCATTGCTGAAACCAAACTTCTCCACAGGAATACCGAAAGCACCGGTATCCAATTTACCATTTCCATTCTCATCCTGATACATGGAGAAGGCATAAGTTCCTGCCGGGAGTCCTTTACAGGGGATAGACACAACTTTATCCTTCACCTCTACTGCAAAACCAGTAAGCGGCTTCTTCATGAATGTCTCCTGAGAGTTGTAGATGGCGACATAGAGTTTACCAGTCACATTTTCAATACCACGTACTTCCAGAGTAAGATTTTGTGCAGACAGACTTTGAGTTGCAAAAGTCAAAACACATACGAAACTAATAATCATTGCTTTCATTTGAATTGTTTTTAAAGAGTTTATAAATAGATACGCGGACAACACGGATTAGGCGGACGAACGCGGACCTTTCTTTTTAATTAAATTAGAAATTAGAAACATCATAAGCCGCCTTCTTCCCAAGTGTGATAAACACCCCGATATAGAAGAAATGATCGTTTGAAGCCAGAATAGCTTTATTATTCACCCGCCCAAACTCATTTTTCCGACAAAGGATATTGGTAGCAGAAGCATGAATAATCACCTTCTTACTGGGCAGGAATGTCAGTCCGAGATCAAGACTGTTATAAGGCTTTACATGATCATTCATCAAACCCGGCAAATCCGGATTATGATAAGGACGCCCACTGCTGAAACGGTTCGTCAAACCGACTATCGTGCCGATTCGCGGAATGGAATACTTCAGCACTAGGGATGCATTGTGTTGAGTGGCATATTGCGGAGTAGTCAGTTCCGTATATTCCTGAAACTTCCGCTTGGCAATATTATATGTATAGGAAAGTTGGTATTCCAGATTCTTCAGCAGGACACGGTCATTAAAGAATAAGTCGAAACCTTTACTGTAGCCATAACCACCGGAAGTCAGTACTTCCGCTGCATCTACCGTTCCCTTTTCAACCAATGCCAGACGGTCATATTTCTTATAATAAAGTTCAGCTTTGTAGAAACGCCCATCACCCTCATACTGTGCACCCACATTATACTGAATGCATGATTCCGATTTCAACTTGTTCTCCTGAGCCAGCAATCTGCTAACCGGCAACTGTGTATATCGTCCCGCCGTAGCAGAGAGTACTACATCTCCCAAATAGTAATTAACAGCCAGACGGGGTGAGAAATTCACCTTTTCATTCAATGAAGTATATTCTGTGCGGACAGAAAGTTCCGCCTTTAGTTGCTCCACCGGATAGTAAGTCGCCGAAAGAAAGCCTGCACTGATCGTCGGATTGATTTCATGATGGCTATCTATTCCCTCCGCCTCTTTCATCTGGTATTGATAACGATTCTCATACCGGCGGATAAAACTCTCCACTCCCATATCCAGACGAAAAGCCGGAGAAATACGCTTGAACACTTTTGCCTTTGCATGAAGTTCCTGTTGTTGTTCCATCCAATGATCTGTCGAAAGTGATACATTACCTATCTTCTGTTCAAAGAAAGAGAATGCTACACCTGCAAACCAGTTCCATCCACCGGAAGTACGCTTACGGAAAGTTGTATTGAGATAGAAATTATTCTCATTCAAATCGAACAGTCTACGTTCAGCACCTTCATAATTGGAAAAATCAGTATGATCATAGCCGCCATAAATCTTGAAAAGCGTAGCATCATCGGGATGATAGCGAAATTGTGCCGATCCGGTCATCATCCGGTAGGGATCTTCAAAATCCGTACGTCCTGAATAGATATGATCATAGACACATAAGTCCTGATAATCCAGGTTCACCGAAAGCGAACCTTTATCGAAAGCCCGTGTACCTCCTCCACCGAAGCCTACCGTAGAGGCATTGATACCTAACTTATTGATAGGGCTCTTATCCTTTGTCTCCAACGGTAACACAGCCGAGAGTGCATCCCCGTATTCCAACGGAGCCCCGCCCGATTCCAGATTGACACCACTGAACATAAAAGTGGAATAACGTCCGCGTGCCGGTGAGTTTATACCTGTAGCCGTATAAGGATTCAAGACGTGCATTCCGTCAATGTATGTCTGTGTTTCATCACTACTTCCGCCGCGCACCAACAGACGGCCACTTTCTCCTTGTACCTGCGTGCCCGGCAGTGTCTGCAATGCCTGATACAAATCACCGTTTGCACCTCCCACAGTCACCAGTTCCACTGGACTCATATCACTCCAACGACTGTTGGCAACAGGCGTTCTTTTACCTTTCACTACCACTTCGTTCAAATCTACACTGTCATTGTATAGTTGCAAGAAAATGGTATCCGTCACAGCTGTCTGCGCCTCCAAGTGCTGCACCGTCAGCAATACACTTACACTAAAAAGTAGAATCAATCTTTTCATTTAATCTATGTTCTTTACGATTTCCGTCAGCAAACATAGACTATGATTTTCAGGCAAAAAAATATCCGGGACAGACTGCCCGGATATGTGACAAACAGCACTCCTCCTGTGACGAATGGCTGTATTTTTCTTTATTCTGTGACGAATGACTACCCTTCCGCACCTCCTTCTATCAGCGTTTTTATCTCTTTTGCATAGCCTCTGGAAACCGGAACTTCTTCCGTACATCCTTCCAGTCTCAAACGGTATCCTTGTGAGTTTCCATCTACTTTTACCACAGTGCGTATGTTCACCAGAAAGGCCCGGTGACAACGGACAATGAACGAACAGGCAGCAACCGCTTCTTCTGCCTGCTTCATAGTAGCCCGCACTAACTTTTGCTGCATCTTATCCGCACTACTGTAAGCTACTCTTATATAATTCCCTTCTGCTTCTACATAAAATAAGGTATGGGCATCCACTTCCAGCATTTCTTTCGTTCCGCCGGAGAAAACCAACTGCATAGGAGTTTCTTCTTCTTCTTCTTCTACTGCCCTACCTTCTCCTATCTGTTCCTCATTCCTTGTCCGAATCTTCTCCTTCTGGGTATTCTCTCTTTTCGCAAGAGCGTAGTTAATCTCCGTTGCCTCCTTCAGATTACGTACCAGCTGCAAATTACGATTCCACATCAAAAAGAAGACAATAGGGAAAGGAGCAAGAACCGCCACCCAAGCCAAACTTATCAGAAATCCTTTCCAGCTCAGTATGAATGAACCAAATACCCAAGCCGTATAGAAACAGTTACCTATCGCAATCAGCAAACAAGCTCCTAACGTTCCTAACAATTCGCGGCCTAATGTCCAGTTCTTCTCACTATGATAACGGGGAAACAAAGCAGGAAACAAATACGTGGAGATACTCAGTGCCAATGAAGAAACCACTCCATAACCTAACACTACCCAGAATTTATAGCCTCCCATCATAGAAATGCCAAAAGGCTGCAACACAAAAAGGATCAGAAACACTATAAGTGAAGGTATTATCACGCTTTTCCATCTCTTCACCAATGATGGATAAGGGCTTCGTAAAAGTGTCAACAGTTTATTTATCATTATGACTTCCTGTTTGTAAGGGTTGATTATGTGCAAGATGCTGCAAAGATATATAAATTATTAATAGATCGTACATAGGTCATTTATCCCATTTCTAGTCACACTTTTGTAATATGCATATAACAAAACCTGGCGTTTCTAAAGAAAAACGAGGAGAAAGTGCATTATTTTATGTTTTAAAACATGTTTATCGTGAACAATTCGTATCTTTGCAGCGTTAATAAGATAAAAGAAAAGATGTAAAACTCGCTTTCCGAAACGCGGAAAGCACAAAAAGATGACAATTATGAAAAAGAATGCAAATGAAATTTTTATGTTACAGTACCGTATTAAACGCTATCAAGCAATGGGAAACGGAACTATGTGCCAGGCTTTGAATGGCAAACTTCAAAAACTGCTCGCAAAGCAGGCTACCATGTAAAATAACACCTTTAAATAAAATGAATGAGGGCGGAAAACCGAAAAGTTTTTCGCCCTCTTCTTTTATCAGTCGCTTATGATGTCTTTTCCAAAAGGCGTCAAAGCTAATCCTGCCAGTTTGAAATGCTGTAGCCCGAAGGGGATGCCAATAATGGTGATACACAGCACCACACCGAATGCCAGATGAGAAAGGCAAATCCAGATACCTCCCAAAAATATCCACAACACATTCATCAGTATATACAGGCAACCAGCCGAACGTTCGCCACTCCGCACCGTTTTACCGAAAGGCCATAATGCAAGTGAAGCCATTTTCAGAGTTTGCATACCGAACGGAATACCGATAATGGTAATCATCATCAATAAACTGGCAACAAGGTATTCTATAGCGGTAAAAATACCTCCGAACACCAGCCATAATAAATTCATAAAACATCCCATAATTTTGCGTTTCTTGTATTCTAATACGCAAATATAGTTTTTTTATTTAATAACAAGCTTATACTTACCTGTTAATCGCGCATCTTTATCTTTCAAGGCAATACGGTAAATCTCCGTTCCCCAAACATTGGAAAGACGTGTATCAGGCAAATTGATTGTTTCAACGGTTGCTGTGAACTCACCGGGATATTCCAAAGTTACTTTCTGTCCCTGTACGTCTATCGTCACCTTTCCGGGCACGGAAATATCCACCTTTCCCCAAGTGAGGAAGTTCACCTGATTAGGTTCTTTCGCTGATTTCAGGGAGAAATTATCGATAATCGTCAGTTGCTTATCGCCTAATGAATAGGCACGTGTCCAGTTATTTACCTCGGCTTCTTTCGGATAAGCAGTCGCAATGTTCGCTGAGAAGAAACGTTTCTTCGGTTGGCAGACAACATCCGTAGCCTTATAATTCTGACCGAAACTCTGGGGTACTCCGTTAATCATCGGCAAGTTATGGTAATTACTTTGCATGGTCCAGATGGTATAACGTTCACTACTGAACGTCTGACGTGTATAAGTTCCTACCCCCGCATCAATCAGCACAGGTATCGTATTGACATACAATGAAAATGTGCCTACATCATTATGATTATGACTTTCATTATTGAATCCGCCTTTCGTAGCCAAGAACCAACCGGACTTATTGGTCAGATAGCAGAATTCCGTTTCAGGATACCAGGTACAAGCCGGTATGGTATGGGCAGCGGCCGTCTTTTCCAGTTCTCCATTCCATAATATGGACTGCAAGGAGCGGAAAGTATCATTACCCAAAGGCACAGAAGGACGTTTACCATCCAGTAGATAGGCTGCAAACTGCATCATTTCCTCACTGCCAACTGCACGACCATAACGGTAAATCAACGGTGCATCACCTCCACCCTTGGCAGAAGCATCCGCAAAGTTCACTACCCAACCGTTTCCTACATACGTACGACTGATATATTCTCCCATCCGGCGAATCATCGGTTCCTTGAAAAGAGATACTTTCCCATCTGTTCCATCCGAAAGTATCTGGAGATAATCATACATTTTCCCGGCTGCATGTCCCCAATAAGAAGGACCTTCTTCACAAGCACCATCAGCCTTTACAAAATTGATGAACTTGTCTACCGACTGCATGCTGCGCCAAACAGCCTTTGCCAGACGATCACGGTCATTCTCTAATAAAAGATAGCATTGCAATACATTGGAGTTACACCAGGGATTCCAATTATTGATAATCATTCCCGGTTTCCATTGGAAAGCCATCCACCATTCCCGGTCATTGTTCATATAAGGATCGAGAATACGCTCCTGCAAAGTATGACGCAAGCGCTGAGAGATTACAGGATCTATTTTATCGAAAGAATCATGGAAGAAGTAATATACCCACGATAGCATGGAACCGAAGTTTCCCGAACCCAGATCAATCACCTGTTCGCGATAATCGGGCAAAGAGCGTTTGGTGCTCTGGCGTACCAGATGGGCAGAAAGTACCCAGGAAGTCATCTCGCAACTATAAAATGCTCCATTTATCAGTTGGTCGATAAACCGTCCTTTTCCTTCGGCAAGTTCGGCAAGCGTCAGGACGTTGATTGCTTTCCGGTTGGCCTCATAGGGATTTTGCATAATGTTCCGTTCGCCGCTACGTTCATATTCCAGATAATCGGTGGCGCGGATTACTTTCCATTCGTAATTAAGCATTTTCTCTCCGGCACGAATCAGATTTTCTTTATTGGTACCCAGCAATTCGTCCCAACCGGCACGGTCGGTATAAGCAGGATAAGGTACCCATTTCTGATTCATCACCAATACCTCCTTCAGCAGTTCTTCACTACCGGCAGCTTTTTGCAAAAGATTTCGTTCTGTATATGCATGTGCGGAAATACCTGCCATGAAAAGCAGGCAGAAGGAAATAATAATACGATAAAATGTGTTTCTCTTCATGATATTAAAAAGTTAGATTTCTTTTTTGTGATGAGGCAAAGATACGTAAGTTACGGTAAAACGGAGGTATTCAATTATCCGTAGTTGGGTACAAAATCATCCATAAAAGAAACTATAAACGAACAAGCCCGCAAATAGCCACCTACTTCCAATCACTAAATTCAAAGCTCAACTGTTCCCAAACGCCTTTTTCCCCGGTATCTTCCCGTGGATTGGAAACGGAAAGCCCTATCAACCGGATGGGATGATGTTCATAATCCACCTCCTTCAGCAGTTGTTTAGCCAAAGGCAGGATCACATCAAGAGTAATTAGTTCTTTGGATTGAGTTATGCTCCGGGTTATCTGACTAAAATCATGGAATTTGATTTTCAACGTCAGTGTATTTCCCTTGAAATCATTATGTTCCAGACGTCCTACCAGTTCCACTGCCGCATGATACAGTTCGATAATAACCGATGAGCGTTGCGAAATATCCTTCTCCAAGGTATGTTCGCACCCAATGGACTTACGGATACGTACCGCCTCTACCGGACGAAGATCGATTCCCCGGGCACAATCATAATACAATGCTCCTACCTTCCCGAACTCACGCAGCAGCATAGCCTGCGAACATGCACGCAACTGTTCGCCGTTATGAATACCCAATGAGTGCATTTTCTTTGCCGTCACCGGGCCTACCCCCCAAAAACTCTCGATAGGCAGACGCGCAATAAAATCCATCGCCTGATCGGGATGGATGGTACACAGCCCGTCCGGCTTACGATAATCGGACGCTATCTTCGCTAAAAACTTATTGTAGGATATACCGGCAGATGCCACCAAGTTCAGTTCATTCCGTATTTTCTGCTTGATTTCCTTGGCAATATCTACAGCCAACAAAATACCGGGCTTATTCTCTGTCACATCCAGAAAAGCCTCATCCAGTGACAGTGGCTCAATGATATCTGTATATTCGTGGAAAATTTCATGGATTTGCCGGGAGATTTCATGATACACTTCCATCCGTCCGTGAACAAAGATAAGTTGTGGGCACATCCGTTTTGCTTTCGTCGACGCCATGGCCGAACGTACTCCATAGCGACGTGCCTCATAACTGGCAGCCGACACTACTCCCCGTTCTTCCGCATACCCCACTGCAATAGGTTTTCCGCGCAACTCGGGATTGTCACGTTGCTCTACGGATGCGTAAAACGCATCCATATCTATATGTATGATTTTTCGTTCAGTGCCTTCGCAACACATCATGCATGATCACCTTTCCATTTTACTATTCATTTCCTCACATAGTGGGGCGTCTCTCCGGGTATCTCCATCGAAATCTCTACCAGACCTCCCACCACACCATCTTGTTTCCATGCCGTCTGATAAATCATCTTCCTGATTCCGTTCTTCTCAATGGTATAAGCATTGACACCTCCCGTTTCAAGCAGTTCACGTATCTTGTCCTGCGATTGCGGGTTATGACAATCAAATAGATCCTTACCTATCAGATTGCCATGTTTGGCAAACGTGCGACATGCTTTCTCATTCATATAGAGAATGACTCCCTCTGTATCACATACGGTTACGGCACAGTTCATTTCATTAGCCCATTCGTACATAGTTATTGCTTTTAAGTTACGGCTCATACCTTTTACTTTTATGATCCAAAGATAACGTTTTTCCCAATGCCACTCCTACTGCCTATAACAAAATTATATATTCACGCTATTTTGTACATACATATCTCCCATTCAAACCATTAACAAAAAACATCCAAACACTTAACAGAAAACTTTCTTATTACTTACTGAAAAAATTGTAAGTGTTAGGAATAAACTTTATCTTCGCACTTGGAACATTTGTTCCAAGCTTTGGAACTGACATCCGCAAAATAAGGACACACATCCGCAGCCTTGAAACAAACTTTGGCAAACAATATCCCAATAACTTAATTATCTTATCATTTCATGGCAGAATACAACATGCAGGAACTCAACCTGCCCAACGAAGAAGGCAAAAGAATCTTCTATCCACGCATAAAATTATACGGACAGGTGGACTTAGAAGCCATCGCCGATAAAGTGTCCTATGCCTCATCTTTCACCAAAGGCGATATCGTAGGACTGATACAAGCCATCACCGATGAAATTGCCTACCAGATGGGACAAGGTTACTCGGTAAAGATTGAAAACTTAGGCGTCTTTACCCCTGCCTTAGGACTAATGAAAGGGCGCGAACGGGAAAGTGGCGAAGAAGATGACACCAAGCGAAATGCCGTAAGCATCTGCCTGAAAGACATCCATTTCAAAGTAGATAAAGAATTACTGCACAGAACATCCCGCCACTGTCAGCTGAAGCGCTCTTCCGAGAAGTTCCGGCAATCATCACAAATGTTCTCGCCGCAAGAACGATTGGAACGAGCTAAAGAGTATCTACGCCAGAATGCTTTCATGACACTCTCCGACTATTGCCAGCTGACCGGATTGCTGAAGACCAGTGCTTCACGCGAATTGAAAGAGTGGATTGCGCAGCCCGAAACCGGTATTGATTACAAAGGAAGAGGAACACACAAAATATACATTTTGCGAAAAACATAATGCAAATAGCACAGACACCGGAAGGAGCTACAGAAATTATACTCACTGTTCTCTCCTCATCCGGAGCAACCTCCGATATACAAAAATAAATGCCGGCACCAGGAACAGGACAGCCGCAATCCATGCCGTCGGATCACCGAAGCAGACCGCAAGATAGCCGAAAGCGGGCACTGCATAAAGACTGACCAGCACACGTGCTATCATTTCGGAAACTCCGGAAAGCATAGCAAGATTGGTATATCCCGCTCCCTGAATGGTATATCGCAGAATACAAAGCAGTCCCAAAACCGGGAAGAAGGACACGGAAATATGCAGAAACAACTCCGTGTCCTTCAAGATTTCCAGTTCAGACGCTTCCACAAAAAGCAAGGCAAACGTACGTGCACCCAGCATCAATACGCAGAACGTAAATGCCCAGTAAATAATCATCATTAGCGCACTTACCTTTACTCCCATCCAAATACGTTCGGGCTTGCCCGCACCATAATTCTGTCCGGTATAAGTAGCCATAGCAATGCCCAGACTTTCAAGCGGGCACATAAAGAACATCTTGATGCGCATGGCAGCAGTAAAAGCGGCTACACAAGCAGTTCCCAATGCATTGTTGGCGCTTTGCAACATGATGCTTCCGATAGCGGTAATCGAGAATTGTAATCCCATAGGTACACCGATATACATCAGTGTCCGTGCCAAGGCGCCGTTGAACTTCCGTTCATCCGGTGTTCCCCGCAATATGTCAAAACGGCGCATCATGTATCCATAGCACAACACAGCCGATACGCCTTGTGAAAAGACCGTAGCGATGGCGGCTCCCGCCACTCCCCAATCCAATACTAGGATACAGAACAAGTCGAGCAGAATATTAAGTATAGTAGAAAACAACAGAAACCAGAAAGGCGTCTTGCTATCGCCCAAAGCACGAATGATGCTGGACAGCAAATTATAAAAGAAAGTACAGGGAACTCCGATAAACGTTATCAATAAATAATAGTAGGCATCCTGGAATATGATATCCGGTGTACGCATCATCAGCAGGATATCCCCACACAGAATACTCGTAACCACTGCAATCACTACCGACATCACCGCCGCCAGTTGCAAACTGACCGATATATAACGACGCATCGTGCTATAATCCCGCGCTCCGAATTTCTGCGCCACAGGAATACCGAAACCTCCACAACATCCATTACAGAAACCAAGAATAAGGAAAATCACCGAAGTACTTGCTCCTACCGAAGCCAGTGCATTAATACCCAAGAATTTTCCTACGATTGCCGCGTCGACCAGAGAGTATGTCTGTTGTAGCAGGTTTCCCATCAACAGAGGCATAGTGAAATTGAATATCAACGGCAATGCGCGTCCTGCCGTCATTTCTCTTGATGTTGCCATAAATTAATCCTCTGAAAATTGCACGCAAAGGTATGAAAAGATAAGATTACAGGAATTGACAAACGTCAAAAATATGCTTCGTAATGAAAAGAATTAAACTACAGTCCGTCTGCATCTTTTAAGACTGAACTGTGTGCCAGATAATCAGGAGTTTCAGCATAGATATACATCACACTTCCTCCTTTAATGGCATCAATGATAGGACGGGAAAGTTTTTGCGGAACAGCCGGACAGCCAAAGCTTCTTCCTAAACGTCCTCCTCTGCTGGCTACCGAAGGATCGGCATAAGCCGCCCCATGCATCACAATGGCACGCTCACGAGCCCGGTCGTTGATTCCTTTTTCCAAACCATTCAAAATAAGCGAATACCCATTCTTTCCCTGATAAGTAGATTCTGTAAGATAGAACCCCAGTGAACTTTTGTAGGAACCATATTCGTTAGAGAAGGAAGTGGCATAATTATCACCGCTATTCTTTCCGTGGGAAACAACCGATGAGAAAAGTACTTTACGTTCCCTCATGTCAAATACAAAAAGACGTTTTGCGGTAGAAGGACGGGAAAAGTCTATCAATGTCAACACCTCCCGTTTACGATTGTCTATTTTATAATAACCTGCTACAGCCTGCCGGAAAGCTTTCCAGTTGACAACTCCTTCCAACTGCATGGAACGGTATAAGCTCGCATAAGCCTCAACATCAGATGCAGCAGTCCTTTCAGCAGAGTCTGGAATGTTATCTGACGACTTGCCGCCCAGAAACAAGGTACAAGGAAGAAATAAGAATAAAATGGATACAATAAATCGCAACATAAAACTTTAGCCAGAGAAATAACGGCGGCTAAATTACAGTTTTTTCTCCAGACACCTATCACACAGATAGTTAAAAATGAGGATTCACTATTCAATCACCACAACCAAAGAGCATTCGGTAGGCGCCCAATCGAAAACGAACTTGGAATGTGAAGTAGCATTGCGCACACACATGTGCGAACGTGGAGTGGTTCCCAACGACCAGCTATACTCAATCATACTTGTACGCGGCGCATTCACCGGCACTCCGTGAATATAAGCTCCGTTCGTAAAACGACTGGCATAGGGGGCATAACCTCCTGTCTCCGCCGAACCATCTTTCAGGAACACCATACGCGTTTTCTTCTGTTGAAGCAGATACATCCCCAGTGGGGTTTCCTGAGCATAGGGTGGAGCATGCATTCCGGTAGTGGCGGGATTCATGCTGCGTATCTTCCACTCACCTTCCGAGACATGTTCCAAGGTAGTAATATTCTGATCCAGGCGGTCGACAAAAATCACATGATTAAAGACGGTGCTATCCGGCAATTGTTTCAGGTATCTGCGTGGTGCCAGCCATTCTTCTTCAAAAGTGGCGGGTAATATCCGGTAAAAACTTCCCTCCTCGCCTTTCAGATAAGCGATAGTACCGTCTCTACCATAACGTTCGGGCACCAAAGTATCAGCGGGCAGATACAGCGGCACCGATTGATAGCGCTCCACGCCCAATGTATCAGATACACGGCGATACACATTCCGCACGAACTTACGTACCAGGGGAGCTTCTTTATTCAGATTCTTATAATTCTGCAACACCACCCACCTTGCAGTAGTATCGCGCTGCATATTCTCGATATAAGCCAGACAGTTCCGGATGACATCCCATTTGAAAGAGCGTACCGTATCCTTATATGGATAGGTATCTTCGAGGGTATGCTGGTCATAGAGCAATTCTTTGGTAAGAGAAATATCAGCAGCGGTCAACTGTTTCTCTTTAGGATGAGGAAATTCCAGCACAGCCGTATCTTTAGGTTCAGCCTCCTGCACAACTACCGGCACAGGTGGTTCCTGCCGGTTACGACATCCGGCAAGAATCAAACCAACAACCACGCAGGCAAAAAGAACGGAATGTTTCATAAAATGAAATTTAACTATAACCTAATAACGACTACCTCCCTGTTATTGTTGACTCTTTATAGAAATCAATTACATAAGAAATAACAGCAGGTATCGTTTCATCTTATTCAGGTAATACGGATTTCCGCAAAGATAGAAATTTAATGAAAGTTTCCGAAAGATATTGACGGTATAATATTAATCATTCGTTTATGAACAGAACCTTTTATATTAAAATTAGACAAGTTAGAAAGGCTTTATTTATCAATACATTACAAGGCCTCAACTCTTTGCATACAAAAAGTTAACTTCCTGTTGACTAGAAGTTGAGACCTTGTCGACAGGAAGTTAATACCTTGTAAGCGAAATATTTATCCCCTTATCAAAGCATCGAAACCGATAGCTTTCTCAGATTACTCCAACACTTTCTTTTTCAGATTAAATGTTGACAATACTTTTTTGCCGGAATAGAGTGTCACTATCAAATCATATTCCTTTCCTTCCTCAACCACATCCTTAGCAGAAAGCAATATATCTGTTTTTTCATAAGGCTTCAATGCCGGAACCATACCGGAAGCTACCTTTATTGTTTTTCCTTCCTTTTTATACACTACTTCCACCAATGCTTTCTTTGAGCCGACCTGACCGAAATTTTGTACTTCCACTTTACATTCCAATCCCTTCCCGGATTTGGTAAAGACTGGGGCACAAGCTGAAAGGATCGGTTCTATATAATCAATGTATGGCAAACGCGCATACCCGTAAAGCATTCTCCCATCTTTATATTTTCCAATCAATTTCGGGGCAAACTCATCTTTAGTGATACCATTTCCTTTACCATTGAAAGTTACAATCAAATCCTTGCCCTCATTTTCTGTGGTCAATACCTGACAACCCCTACCATAATTCACTTCTTCAGAAGCACCGAAGCGCAAGGAATTCACATCTATATCCGTCTGGGGATTGAAGCCTTCTTCCGCCTGTATCTTCACACGAATTGTTTTTGTACCCGAGGTAATAGGTTTCTCGTCCAGTATGGTAAGCAACAATCCCGGATTCAAGGGAATACTGATATTCTTTGAGCTATGGTGATCAAAAGGTTTATCTTCGTTTTTAAGCGTATCGATTACCGCAAAATTAGCCTGAATGGCACGTCCGTATTTATCCTGATACACTTTAAGGCGTTCATATTTGAACCAGTCTTCCACCTGTCCGTCTGCATGTACAGCAACTCCCGGCATATAAGCTTCACCCGGATCGACCACCCAGTTCACTCCATCCTTTGAACGAAGATAGAAAGCAATACGTCCCAGCCAATCATTAACAATCAGGTGATACTGAATATGATCGCGCCAGATTACGGGATCTTCAAACCGACCGTCCACATCCGGATAAACCCGTTTGTCGGTCAGTTGATTGTATTCCGATAATCCATCTTTGCTGACCCAGATACCACCACCGCGACAAACCATTACATAAGAACTGTCTTCACGCTGGGCAAATGAAAGATTAGACAGACCTTCGATAATACGGCGGTCGCGTGCATTGAAATCAAACTTTCCATATTCCCATTTTCCATTCAGATCATCGGATACATAACGTCCATCAATCACATAAACAACATACCGGCCATCTTTAGCACGGAATATTTCAGGATTATGCCCTTTACCTATGATACGAACAGGCTTGAAAGGCCCTGTCAGATTATCGCTTACGGTATGAAATACGTATGAGTTAGGCCATTCCATGTGTCCTTTAGGTGAACATTCCAGCCAGCCGCAGGCAAATAGATGATATTTACCGTCTTCGCCTTTTCGGATATTTCCACCCCAATAAGACCAGATACCGTCTTCAATGCCATTATCTACATAACGTGGAAGCACACAGTCAGCGCCCCATGTATCGGATGAAAGTACATTTCCCTTCATCGGCAGGAAGCGATCCATAAAGCGGGCACCTTTCACTAATTGTTTCCATTCCGCAGGACGTTCCCGTTCCGTTATTTGTGAAAAAGAGGAATGACTGATCAAGAGCATGACTCCCAGTAGAGCAAATTTAAAGAGGCTTCTTTCCATAAATATAATATTAGAATTGGTTTTAAATAGATTTACATGGCCAAAAGTAGGAGAATTACATGTAAAAGGAAAAGGAAAGAAAGTAAAAAGGTACGTAAACCTTTACGTAAACAGGGATTACAGCCATACAGATGCTTTTCATTTTCATCACGTTATTGTATGCGATTCGGTGACAACTACCTAAGTAGTTGGAAATTAAGAGAGAATATCTGGTAAAACAAAAGTCCTTGAACTGCTAAAGTTCAAGGACTTACCATTTTTATTGGTGGACCTGGAGGGAATCGAACCCTCGTCCAAACGAGGAAATCATAAGCTTTCTACATGCTTATCTTTGCTTAGATTTTCGAGCAACGGCAGAACCAAAGCCATCAACCATTGCCTTATCCTTTAAAGTTTCATTCTCGCCTCAAGGCCGACAAGAACTATCCCCGATGTAACTGCACCACTGGATCGGAATGCTTCGGAGCAACAGCTTCCGAGTGATGTCTCGTCCCAGCACCTGGTACCGGGATTAAGCTCGATCTACTATGATTCGATTAAGCAGCAAGAGCGTATTGTCTTTCGCCAGATAAAATTTTGAAGACTGAGATTAAAGTGCAAATCAACGACGCACTGCATGCTTACTTACTATTTCTACCCGCTGTCAAATCCAGTCAAGCCCAGAATACATACGGTTTTTAGAAATCGTGGGGCAAAGATAAGAATTCTTTTGTTACTGTACAAAAGAATAGTGTGATTGCTTACTCCGGATTAATAAACCTTATCTTTTTATAAGACCCAAAGCAGTCTTGCATTACCATACGTACAATAAAAGCCAGTACTCCGGACGATTTTACCTTTCTTTCTCCCACATAACCCGTACCTTTGGCAACAGAAGATAATATACACAAAAATATAAATATCATGAAGAAACTAATTGCAATGACACTACTGCTCGGAGGCAGTACTCTGCTCTGCGCACAAAAGACCGTGAAGATACCGGCTGTATACAAACCCGTCAAAAGCGAGATGTACAAGAAAGGCTGGATTGATTTCAACAAAAACGGAGTGAAGGATGTATACGAAGATCCGAATGCCTCGCTGGATGCACGTATCGAAGATCTGCTCAGCCAGATGACACTGGAAGAAAAGACTTGCCAGATGGTAACCCTCTACGGCTATAAACGTGTACTAAAGGACGACCTCCCCACCCCCGAATGGAAACAAATGCTTTGGAAAGACGGCATCGGTGCCATTGACGAACACCTGAACGGTTTCCAACAATGGGGACTTCCCCCATCGGATAATCCCTATGTATGGCCGGCATCCCGCCATGCCTGGGCACTGAATGAAGTACAACGCTTCTTTATAGAAGAAACGCGCCTCGGCATCCCCGTAGACTTTACGAACGAAGGTATCCGCGGAATAGAAAGTTACCGTGCCACCAATTTTCCCACACAACTGGGATTGGGACATACCTGGAACCGCGAACTGATACGCCAGGTAGGATTAATCACCGGACGGGAAGCCCGTATATTGGGATATACCAATGTCTATGCTCCCATCCTCGATGTCGGCCGTGACCAGCGTTGGGGACGCTATGAGGAAGTATATGGTGAATCTCCTTACCTCGTTGCCGAACTGGGTATTGAAATGGTACGCGGCATGCAACATAACCATCAGGTAGCAGCAACCGGAAAACATTTCGTTGCTTATAGTAACAACAAGGGCGCCCGCGAAGGTATGGCACGTGTAGACCCGCAAATGTCACCACGCGAAGTGGAAATGATACATGTCTACCCCTTCAAACGAGTGATAAAGGAAGCGGGATTATTGGGAGTGATGAGTTCGTACAATGATTACGACGGTGTTCCCATACAAGGCAGTTATTATTGGCTGACTACACGTCTGCGTGGCGAGATGGGTTTCCGGGGATATGTGGTTTCGGATAGTGATGCCGTTGAATATCTTTATACCAAACACAGCACCGCCAAAGATATGAAAGAAGCCGTGCGTCAAAGTGTAGAAGCCGGTCTGAATGTACGTTGCACCTTCCGGTCACCGGATTCATATGTATTGCCTTTGCGCGAATTGGTAAAAGAGGGCGGACTAAGCGAAGAAGTGATTAATGACCGTGTACGTGACATTCTGCGTGTCAAATTCCTCATAGGGCTGTTCGACGCTCCCTATCAGACTGACCTTGCAGGAGCCGATAGAGAAGTAGAGAAAGCTGAAAATGAATCTCTTGCACTACAAGCCTCACGCGAAAGCCTCGTCTTATTGAAGAATGAAAACAACGTGTTGCCATTGGATATCAACAACGTGAAGAAAATAGCAGTTTGCGGCCCAAATGCAGACGAAGAGGGATATGCACTGACACACTACGGTCCTTTGGCAGTAGAAGTAACCACAGTGCTGGAAGGCATTCGCCAAAAATCCGAAGGCAAAGCAGAAGTACTCTACACCAAAGGCTGTGATCTTGTAGATGCCAATTGGCCGGAAAGCGAACTTATCGACTATCCGATGACAGATAACGAACAAGCTGAAATCGATAAAGCAGTAGAAAACGCACGCCAGGCAGATGTAGCCGTAGTCGTATTAGGAGGCGGACAGCGTACCTGCGGTGAAAACAAATCACGCAGCAGCCTCGACCTTCCGGGACGACAACTGAAACTGCTTCAAGCGGTACAAGCAACCGGAAAGCCCGTCGTACTGGTGCTGATTAACGGTCGCCCGCTATCCATCAATTGGGCAGACAAGTTCGTTCCCGCTATTTTAGAAGCATGGTATCCGGGGTCCAAAGGTGGAACAGCAGTAGCCGATGTACTCTTCGGAGATTATAACCCGGGCGGAAAACTGACAGTCACTTTCCCGAAAAGTGTCGGACAAATTCCTTTCAACTTCCCCTGCAAACCTTCTTCACAGATTGACGGCGGAAAGAATCCGGGACTGGATGGAAATATGTCACGCGTCAACGGTGCACTCTATTCATTCGGATATGGTCTGAGTTACACCACCTTTGAGTATTCCGACATCGAAATCAGTCCGAAAGTAATTACACCGAACCAAAAGGCAACCGTGCGCTGCAAAGTAACAAACACCGGAAAACGTGCAGGTGATGAAGTGGTTCAGCTGTATATTCATGACATCCTGAGCAGCGTTACCACTTACGAAAAGAATCTGGCAGGCTTTGAGCGTATCCACCTGCAACCAGGAGAAACGAAAGAGGTAGTTTTCGCCCTCGACCGTAAACAGCTGGAATTGCTGGATAAACACATGGAATGGGTGGTGGAACCGGGAGACTTCAGCATTATGGTAGGTGCTTCTTCCGAAGATATCCGCCTGAGTGGAAAATTGACAGTAGAAGATCCAAACGCCCCCATGCAAGCACAGGCAAAACCGGATGCTCCCGTAACTGCCAGCACCAATCCGGAAAGTGTAATGAACGTGCTCGATAAAAAAATGAATACTGTTTGGGAAGGAAATAAAGGAGATTATATTACCTTTGCCTTGGAGAACGGCTCCAAGGTAGATGGCGTTTCCATTGCATTCAGCAGAGGCAACGGTCTGCCGGCGGAGTTTGAAATCCAGCTTTCAAGTGGCGGCGGACAATTCCTGACAGTTTATTCGGGTACAGTCAGCGAATACGGAAAGTTGATTTCATATACGTTCAAAGGAACTACTGCCAGCGATTTGCGCATTGTGCTGAATGATGACCGTGTAGGAGTGGCAGAAATAGTGTACGAAGTACGCTAAAGAGTGATAAGGTGATAAAGTTATAGCGTGATATTTTACCACATTATCACCTTATCACTCTATAACATTATCACTTTATAACATAATATCATGAGAAAACTTCTTTTTTGTATGCTTGGATTAGCAATGACAGCCTGCGCACCCCGCAAAGCGGAAAACGTAAACAACGGAAGTGACGAACTTGCTATGCTGGTAGGTACGTACACCGATGGAAACAGCAAAGGTATTTACACCTTCCGCTTCAACCAAGAAACGGGAGTTGCCACCTCGCTCAGTTCTATCGAAGTGCTCAACCCGTCTTATCTCATCCCTTCGGAAGATGGAAAGTTTGTCTATGCCGTCAGCGAAATGAACGACACAACAGCTGCTCTCAATGCTTTCTCCTTCGATAAGGAAACAGGAAAACTCAGTTTGTTGAACCGGCAGCCCACTATGGGAGCCGATCCCTGCTACGTTGCCACCAATGGAAAAGAAGTACTCACAGCCAACTATAGCGGAGGTAGCATGTCTATCTTCCCGTTGAAAAAGAATGGTTCATTAGAGCCTGTCGATACGCTCTTTGAAGGCAGTACCGGCGGACCGGACGCTGAAAGACAGGCAACACCCCACGTGCATTGCACTGTCTTCTCTCCGGATGGAAAATATATCTTTGCCACTGACTTCAGTGCCGACCGCATCCTGCGCTTTGTCATACATCCGAAGAGCATTATCCCCCACCCTTCTGCCGAAGCCATTGACGTAGATCCTAATTCCGGTCCACGTCATCTCACTTTCAGCCCTAACGGCAAGTACGCGTATCTTATCAGCGAATTATCTGGTAATATCACCGCTTTCAGTTACTTGGATGGTAAACTGGAAAAGATACAGACCATTGCAGCCGACACACTCCGTGCACGTGGCAGTGCCGATATACATCTCAGTCCCGACGGGAAATACTTGTATGCCAGCAATCGCCTGAAAGGTGACGGTCTTGCCATCTTCGAAGTAAATCCGGGAACCGGCATGTTAGCAAAAGTAGGCTACCAGTTGACGGGGATTCATCCGCGTAACTTTATTATCACCCCGAACGGGAAATATCTGTTAGCCGCCTGTCGCGATAGTCATGTCATTCAGGTATTCCAACGAGATTCCGTAACAGGTCTGTTATCAGATACCCATCAAGACATCAGTATTGACAAACCCGTTTGCATCCAATTCGTAAAATAACCGGGTAAAAGCTTGACTTCCGGTTTTTAATGTCGTATATTTGTCATCGTAATCCTGATTTAGATTCGGGTTCACAGATAGTAACAGGGAAAAGCATTTGCTTCTCCCTGTTTTTTATATCCGATACCTTTTCAGGCGAAAAATAAGATACTTTGAGGCCAAATACATCATCTATTGAGGTAAAACAAACCATCTATCGAGATGAAACATACCATCTAATGATACAAAAGAAATGATCTATTGGGACAAAACATACCATCTCATGGAGCGAAAAGAGCCGTTAACTCACCCAGACAGCCTATTCTGTTAATATTCTATAATCTTACTCTTGACAAAAATAACTTCATTAACTTTGTCCCTTAACCGAAATTGTTTAAATAACGCGACTTATGAAGAAAAAAAATATAGTATTACTCTCAGCACTGTTGTTCTCCGTTTCTGCCATAGCGCAAACAGAAGTGACAACAGGTATCATGCGTGGCAAAGACTACGGCGTTACTTACGTACTTCCGAAAACAGAAATCGAACTTACCGTGCAAGCCACTAAACATATCTATACCCCCGGAGAATTTTCCAAGTATGCTGACCGCTATCTGCGATTAACCAATGTCTCTTCTGAACCGGAAACTTACTGGACATTGGACAAGATACAAACAGCAGTAGTTGGTATACCTGATAAAGAGAATGTATATTTCGTGAAGATGAAAGACAAAACCGTGGCTCCTCTTATTGAATTGAGTAAAGACGGCATCGTCTACTCCATCAACATGCCGTTGGGCAGCGGACAAAAGAAAGCAGCTCCTGCCACTCCCAAGGCAGCAGATAATGCTCCTAACGTCAATCCCCGTAGCTTCCTGACAGAAGAAATCCTGATGGCAAATTCAACGGCAAAGATGGCGGAACTGGTTGCAAAAGAAATCTATAACATCCGTGAAAGCAAAAATGCCCTGTTGCGCGGTGAATCGGACAACATGCCCAAAGACGGTGCACAACTAAAGCTTATGCTGGATAACCTGACCTTGCAGGAACGTGCAATGACCGAAATGTTTGCAGGTAAAGTGACCGACGAAGAGAAAATATATACCATCCGCATCGTCCCCAAAGAGATGAAGAATGAAGTCGCTTTCCGTTTCTCCAAGAAGTTGGGTATTGTAGCTAACAATGACCTGGCAGGCGAACCTATTTATATCACGGTAACTGACCTTAAAAGCATAAAAATCCCTGAAGTCGATCCAAAGAAGAAGGTGGATGAAGGTGTTGCCTACAATGTACCGGGCAGAGCTCACGTTACATTAAGCTATAACAATAAAGAATTGTATAATTCAGAAATCCCTGTCACACAATTTGGCGTAGTCGAATATCTCGCTCCTGTACTGTTCAATAAGAATTCCACAATAAAGGTATTATTCGATCCTGAAACAGGGGCTTTATTAAAAGTTGACAGAGAGTAATTTTATAAATCCATCCTTTCGTAATTGCATCACATAAGTTGTGACTCGTGAAGCATAATTCTCATCAGGATGGAAATGATCAGCAAGCTGGAAAACAATCTCCCGTACCGTACGCCGCCCGTCTATCAGACGCCACACTGCACTGCCGTGTTCTTCAAGGCGGACATGAATATCAGGAGACATGCTTTGCGGTAACAAAAGCCGGCGCATCCACTCATACTTGAAGCGGGGATAGGAGATTACAGCGTAATCTCCCTCCCATTCGGTCAAGATGTGGTCACAACGAACCGGAACAGCATCCAACAGACTGACTTTTCCTTCTGGTGTTTCCATACTCGTATCTGTTTACACTTATTTCTGAATATTGGGTTCTTCCAATTGATAACCAAACTTTTTATCGGCTCTCTTCAGCATAAAGGCTACCACAAGAGACAAACAAGCAATACCTGTAAATATACACATAGGTATCGTATAGTCGTACAGATTCGTTCCATCCGCCTTCTTGCCCACGATACAATAAAGATCAAGTACCTTACCAATCAGCGTAGGAATACCCCACAAACCAATATTCTGAATAAAGAAAATCAATGCATAAGCTGTACCCAACTGGCTTACAGGGAATATCTTAGCCACCGCAGGCCACATAGCAGAAGGCACCAACGAGAAAGCAATACCCAGAATAATCATCAAACCAATAGCCACTAACCAGTAATTAATGGCAGGAATGGCATAAATAAAGTGCACACCTATCAGCATTGCAGCACCCAGTATCATAATAGAAGCTGACTTACCGCGTTTATCTATAAATCCACCGAATATTGGAGTAAGAATCAAAGCACCCAAAGCCGGCAATCCGGCAAAAGTACCCGCTACATTCTCATTAATACCATATTTGATAATCATCAACTCGGAAGCAAACTTCTGGAAAGGGAATACACAGGAATAGAATAATACGCACAGCAAAGCTATCAACCAGAAGCCCGGGTTAACGAGGATATTCTTCACATCTTTGAAAGAGAATTTCTCTTCCTCCCCTTCTGTACCTGCTGCTATAGCTTCTGCTTCCATCTGCCTGTCAAGCTTCTTATCCATTACTGAAAAAATAAAGAAAGCAACCAGACCACCTAAGAGAAGAATCAATCCTACCAATACCGGAGTAGTGATACCGAAAGCACGTGCCAAAGGAATAGCCACTGCATAACCGGCTTGCGAACCGATACGTGCCAGTGCTACCTGTACACCCATAGCCGTAGCCAGTTCTTTACCCCTGAACCACTTGGCTATAATTTTAGAAACAGTGATACCGGCAACTTCCGCACCTACACCAAAAATGGAATAGCCGGCAAATGCAACGAATACGCCTGCTTTATAACCGAAAATCTCGTTAAGACCGAAAATCTGTGCATCCGGACCGGCAAGCCCTGTCATGGCATAATATTCAAGTGCCGTACCTCCCACCATCAAGATAGTTGATAATTTACCAGTGAAACGGATACCAAAACGGTCAAGGATTAATCCACCCCAAATCAGCATCAGGAAGAATACATTCAGGAAACTATATCCACCTGTGAAGAATCCAAAATCACTACTTGTCCAGGCAAGATCCGACTCCAACATTGTTTTCAGTGGCGCTACCACATCGTTTACATAGTAAGCTGCCATCATTGTGAAAGCAACAATTACCAATGCTCCCCACCGGGTAGCTTTGGAGTCATTCAATTTAAGTTTTAATTGTTCTGTCATTGTACTATTTAGATTAATTATTAGTCAGACTGCATAATCCCGACAAAGGTAGTTAAATCCGTCATAAAAAGAAAAAAGGCTGACACCTTTTCGGCATCAACCTCTTTCTTATTTCTTTTGCGGGATCATCCGCGCTTAGCTTTAGTTAGCTGAATCTTCAGCAGCCGGAGCAGTTGTTGCAGGAGTTTCTGTTGTAGCAGGAGCTTCTGTCTGCGGAGCAGCTGTACCAGTAGGCATGTTATACGGATTGGTCTTTTCTTCTTTTTGAGCTTGCTCCAGAATCACATCGCCTCCCTTACCGGAAGAAGTAGGAACCACATAAGCAGTAGCAATACTCATTACGACCATGAATCCTGCCAAGAACCATGTTCCTTTTTCCAGAAAGTCAGTAGTCTTGCGTACACCCATAATCTGATTGGAAGAAGAAAAGCCGGATGCTAAACCGCCTCCTTTGGAATTTTGAATCAATACAATGAAGCACATCAGCAAAGATGCAACCACCATTAAGATAACTAAGAATAAATACATTTTGTTATTTTGATTTAGCGTTAATAATCAATTTCTCCAAAAATCTGATTTGGTCTGCAAAGTAAGCATTTTTTTTTGGATAAT